>Ga0065711_1004226_pt1 | contig 24505 bp, 18 predicted proteins | sample Hoacrofraction12_FD_59098 | JGI IMG/M metagenome (GOLD analysis project Ga0065711, IMG submission 59098) | Hoatzin crop microbial communities from Cojedes, Venezuela - Epithelial fraction 12 v2 (version 2) | ecosystem: Host-associated > Birds > Digestive system > Esophagus > Crop | place...
TGTGCTTCAGTTTGTGCCCATTGCCCCTTGTCCTGTCACTGGACACCACTGAAAAGAGCTTGGCCCCATCCTCCTGACACCCACCCTTCAGGTATTTGTAAGCATTTATAAGGTCCCCTCTCAGCCTTCTCTTCTTCAGGCGACCAAGTCACTGCTGTCCTGCTGCACAATGGCTTCCAGCTCCTCCTGTTTATTGCCCATGCTACGTGCATTGGTGTAGATGCACTTGAGCTGGGCTGTCGATCTCACCCCCAACCCCAGCATGCCATGCCTGGGCTCATCTCCAGTGAGTCTGGTTATGTCCCCTTCTCCCTTCGAACCTAGTTTAAAGCCCTCTCAATGAGCCCCGCCAGCTCGTGGGCAAGCACCCTTTTTCCCCTTTGAGACAGCTGGACTCCGTCTGTCGCCAGCAGGCCCGGTGCCGTGTACACCTCCCCATGATCAAAGAAACAAAAATTCCACTGATGGCACCAGTCCCTGAGCCACCTGTTAACCAGGTGAGTTTTCCTGCCCCTTTCAGTGCTGTCCCCTGCCACTGATGGGACTGAGGAAAACACCACCTGCGCCCCTGATCCCTCAACCAGTCGCCCCAGTGCCCTGAAGTCCTTTTTGATGGCCTTGGGACTTCTCTCCATGATCTCATCACTGCCAACCTGCATTACCAAGAGGGGGTAATAATCAGAAGGCCGCACCAGACCAGGGAGTTTCTTCGCAACATCCCTAACCCGGGCCCCACGGAGGCAGCAGACTTCCCTGTGGGATGGGTCCGGTCGGCACATCGGGCCCTCTGCTCCCCTCAGAAGGGAATCGCCTATGACAATGACCCTCCTTTTTTTCTTAGCCAGGGCAGTCGTAATGCTTGGGGCTGACTGACTTGTCCTAGGCAACCCCCCGGATGGACCTTCACCCGCATCCTCATTTGCCGGTCCCTCACATTCCAGAGCCCCATAACTGCTGCTTAAGGGCAACTGGGAGGTGAGGGAGGCCGAGATGGGATTCGCTTGCTGCCCTGAGCAGGGACCCGTTTCCATTCCCCCNNGTCTCTTACGTCCCCTCTTTCTGCTTGGTGGCAAGAGGGTAGGGGGTCCGTCTGCTTTCTGTGGAGCCGCCTCCTGCTGCCTCGGCCTCAGGGAGGGCAGGGTGCGGCTCCACCAGTCGATCTCCACCACACTCCCTGATGCTCCTTAACCTCTCCACTTCCTCTGTCAGCTCTGCCACCAGGCTGAGCAGATCATTTGCCCGGTCGCACCAAACACAGCTGTTGTCTCTGCTGTCCTCCGGTACAAGTGCCAGGCTCAGGCACTCCCTGCAGCCAGAGACCTGGACACCAGTGTTTGTGCGGGACCTCGTCTAGGTCCCCACGCTCTTTCTGGCAACAGTTTTCCTGTGGGTGGAAACCATGGCTACAATATCTCCTGGGAGGGCGATGTCCACTAGTTGGGTTGCCAGGAGGGGGACTGCACCCTGCCCTCTTGCCTTCCCTGCATGCCCTGCTTGCACCGACTGCCGCGCCGCACCCTGTTTGCCGGCCCTGTTCGCTGCGCTTACTGGTTGCTTGTGCTCCCGGGGGGCTGCTCTTGTACATGAGGGGGTTTGGCTGCTGTCACACTCGGCCCCACCCACGCTGAGTCAGAGCTGCTGCTCGTTGGCACCTCCCGCTTTCCTGCTCAGGAAACCCCAATGGCGAAGAGCTGTGTGGGTGCATGTGACCATGCAATCAGGTGACAATACTTGGTTGCAGCGCTGTGATGTTGCAGACACAACTTTGGCTCTTATGGCTGTGACAACTTGTTTGAGAGAAATTGACCGTTAGAGGCAGACAGAATGTGTATGACAAAGTGTAACAGTATCTGCCAACAGGCTTGCTACGAGCAAGTAGAGCTTTAAACTAGGTTTGTCAGGCAGTGATGACCAAAGTGCAAAGAGAAATTGAGGGGCAGAAGGTCAGAAGAAAGCACCTAGAGTATAACATGATGGGAAAAGCATTCATTTAAATATACCAAATAGCAAGTCACTTTTTAACAATACAAAGAAGCACATTAAAGTTACAAGAACTGTTCGACTGTTTATGGTGCCTTCATGAATACCAGATGGATTCTATGAAGACATTTTGAGATTAGTTAGAGGAGACAGGAAAGCAGAATCGGTTATTACCAAAAGAGCTGAGATGAATATCTAGGATTAAAAGAAAAAGGAGTATCTCAAGCAAATATCCTTCTGCAATTACTTTCAGATAATAAAAATAATCGAGTTGCTAACTGGGAGAAGTGAGAGTGATTTCCATCACTCACTCTGAGACAAAATAGTTGAAGACAAGCATGCAACTGGGTTTGAGAGAAATGTATCTGGGAAAATTAAATTACCTTATATCCTCTACCCTGCCACAGAAAATCCTAGTCAGATCTGAATTACATTTGAGACTATAAAATTTGTCTGAAGCAGGTTCTTAGCGCAAGTAATTTTGTTGCAAAAACGGAACCATCAGAACTTCAGAGTATCACTGGTTCAAAAGAAAATAAAACTACAAAATAAAATTACAAAGGACAAAATAGAGGAGCAGAAATAGTCGCAGAAACGTCAGCTGAAGTGAATTGAAACCCTCTTACTTGAAGCTGCAAGTATTCATAGCTCAACTTTTTTAATTGGCATATAAAATCTACAATTAAATAAGTTTATAGTATTTCATTGAAAAAATGGTAAGAAGCTACAGTCTGTGGACTCTTCAACAATCTGAAGTTCAGAGGATTATTTTACATTTGTTGTGCCCTTAAGCACTTTAAGCTAGATGCCAGGTGCCCACCTAAACTGCTCTGTGACTCTCGTTTTCAATGAAAGGCTCAAGACAAGGACAGGGAGAGATGATTCTGCAATTACTGTCACAGGCAAAACAGACTCAACCTGGGGAAATTAATTTAATTTACTACAAATCAAATCAGAGAAGGATAATGAGAAATAAAAACATATCTTTAAACACCTTCTCCCCTTTCCTCCTTCCTTCCCAAACTCAACTTCATTTGCAACTTCTCTACCTCCTTCCCTCAAGCAGCACAAGGGGATGGGGAACGGGGGTTGCGGTCAGTTCATTACGTGTTGTCTCTGCCGCTCCTTTCTCCCCACTCTCTTCCCCTGCTCTAGCATGGGGTCCCACTCACATGAGACAGCGCTCCATGAACTTTAAAAAGTAAATTTCAATTCTGCATGCACAATCGTCCTCAAGAGGTGTTAAAAAGTGAACTGGAAGTCCACAGGCTTGCCTTCCATTTCCCATTACTGGAATGGTGAATGCACAAGAATCAAGATGCTGTACGAGTATACAGAGAGACTGTAACTATCCTTTATGCCTGCATGATATGTGTGAAAAAGCGTACTCATTCATGCTTGAAAATATCAAAACCAACCTATTCTTCAACCTTATTGAGACTTAGCAGTCTCATACGATAGTCTCTGTGAAGCATTATGAATCTGTATGTGTAAAAGAATGCTGAATTTATGATGCAAGACACTATTAAAATGATTATACACAGTATTCTATATAGAAATCAACATTAAGCAAAGTAAATGCTAGCCATACTGATTACGATTGGCAGTCATATCTGAAGAGTCTCGGATAACTTGCCAGTTACTGAATGGCTTTTTTCACAAAATGTTTTAGTATATTATCACAGAATGTTTAGATTAACCAGTCGACTGATCATGCATAGCTACTAGATACAGGCTGTCGTCATTTGCAGGCATAGCCACTCGACTGGATTTGATGGGATCACACAACACCAGCAGAAGGCTTTAAATGCTATGCTCTCTAAGGAGCGCCTGTAATGCCTCAGTCTGTAGTGCCAAGAAAGGAGACAACACAACGGCTCTGCATTTTCGTTTCATCTTCCTAGGGTGGTTACTGGCATTAAGTCGTATTAGTTGCAGGTATGCTAAATCCTGCACAGAACAAGATAGCTCTTACTACTTTTCCAAGGTGTAAAAATACATACGCAGGCCTGTTCGTTTCAGTCTGTAAAAATTCTGTTTATCACATATGATAAATGTTAGTTTGACTATGACACTTCATGTATGGTTCTATTAAAAATGATAATAAAGGATGAAATTGGTTCATGGGAATTAATAAAAGAAGAGAAATATGGTCCCAAGAATAAGAGACAAGTACACTGGCGCCAAAAGGCCGCTTTGCAAGAAGGTGACTGGAGAGAAATCTAAATTACAAACCTTCCTCATCCACAGGAAACCTAAAGCAAACCTCCACACTTTCTGACTACTCTCATCATTGGTTATAGGTTAGATGAGGAGATCAAACCACCTGAATAGAGGCCAATATGCAGGCAAAACTACAGTGTTTATCAGATCAGAAGAATGGAGCATGACTGTACCGGAGTGGTGAGGCCTCTCGCTGAGCATGAGGAAACTCGAGTTGCAGCTCTACAGAAAATCTCTACCTGCTCTAAAATAAGCAGGACGAGCTATGCTGACTCCTGCAGCTGCACTATCAGCTGAGTTCTTTTCTATTTTAACTGCACTGTTCTGAAGAGAGAACACAGCAAGAGATGTGAGATTATTAATGACCATATTCAACCTAAGGGATGCTGTGTCAAAGGCTTGTTGTAACAGTAGGTATGGAAGAACCAAAGAGCCACAGTGAACTCTAGAAATCCAGCCTCTAAAAATTCAAATTGCTCTACCTACATAAAGCAACTAAGGACAAAATCCAGGAAAAAATGTAAGTCATGTTGCTGAAAAGATCACGTCTATTTAAGTCAAACATCTTCTTACAAACAAAATGTCTCTTATTAGTATGCATGCAGTATTAATACTCTCTGAATTACACCACAGAACACTGTAAGACATAATTTCTAACAATGCAATTAGTAATTACCAATATTTTAGTAACACAGCTAGCGATATTCAGCTCTTAAATTAGAATTTAAGTTCTCTGCTGGAAAAAAGAAAAGCTGTGAATATAATAAACATTTGCAGGGCTACTGAAAAAAAGTCCATTTCATTTTAGTGCTGTTTTAGTTTTACTCTACCATTAGTGATGCAGTGGGTTACAGAAGAGATCTCTGCATGACTGCAAAATGCTCCAATGTGGTGCAGCGAATTTCTGCTACAGCAAAGTGTGTTGCTGCAGCAATACAAACTATCATTCCTATACATGAAAAATAAATAATATTAATGGAAAGTCTGTATAAAATCTATGTTTCTATTACCTAAGTATTCCACCTTGTGCAGAGAAACAATGTCAAAAAAATGATACCAGATTTCTTGCAACAGAATTACATCAGTTTAACTTCATGGTTAATAGAATAGATTATACTATTACTAGTTCTAATGTACTTAAAATCAATGTATATCCGAATGATTATTTTAAATCTCTGAGCCTAAACATATGACTAAAGTAGAAATTGCTGTCAGTTCATTTAAACAAATAACTTCAGAGTATGCCTGTTTCAAAAAAACCTGCTTCACCTAATCTTGAGTTCATTGGTGCAGATGATACATTACTGTACATCTCTGCATAAGGAAGAAGATGTTAGTAAAAATACAGACTGAAAAAATATAATAGCAAGTAGATGAGAAACTATATGGGATAGTAGACATAGATTATAAGAGAATATACCACACAGCACAGAATCAGTGACGTAGTGGACACGGTATTAAATATCACCTTTCTGGTGTTAGTGACATGGTGACTGAGCTGGTACCAACTTATTTCTCGCTAGGTTATTCATTCAGCTGTTCTCTGCTTTGTAATGGATTTATGAGAAACACTCCTGTTAGAAGGCAATCATTCAGTTTCAGATTGTGAACCATGAGATCACCTGTGGATCTAAGGCAGCTGCCAACTGTCAGAAATGTAATGAGAGTAAGATTTATAGTTAGATAGAAACACAGTTTAAGAAAAATCTCCCATTTCTGTCATTTAAAATGCCTAACACTTCAAGAAGTCCCGCAAACTATTATTGGAAAGATGAGGAAATCTCTCCTATGACAAAAAAGCACCTCAGAGCATTGTAACTGCAACAGTCTCATATTTTCAAGATTATAATCATAGAATCATAGGTTGGAAAAGACCTCTAAGATCATCAAGTCCAACCATCAACCCAACACCACCATGCCTGCTAAACCCTATCCTGAAGTGCCACATCTACACATTTTTCGAACACCTCCAGGGATGGGACTCCGCCACCTCCCTGGGCAGCCTGTTCCAATGCCTGACCACTCCTTCAGTAAAGAAATTTTTCATAATATCCAATCTGAACCTGCCCTGATGCAACCTGAGGCCATTGCCTCTTGTCCTATCGCTAGGTAATTGGGAGGAGAGACCAACATACACTGAGCCTTGATGCATTTTAAGGCTTTGTAACAGAGGAGTTCTTGAGCTCAGCATATTACCCTGTGCACCCTCATCCTATTGACTTGTCTTTATATAGCTTTATAGTTTCATGTGCTAATAATAAAACAAATAATTTGACAATACAGCTATCGATTTAAGTGAACAGATATATTTAAACAAATTTGCCAGTACTATATTTGATATTCAAAAAATGCAATACTCTTTTTTTTTTTTAACAGATCAAAGGTCTTAAAGCAATAAGAAATTTCTGCATGAAGCCCTTTTTAGGTAAGTGTGAGCAAACAATAAGATACTTTTTTAAAAAATGTAAATTTAAGTCTTGAAATTAGAGGGAATTCCAGTTCTAGGGAACTTCCAATTGATTTTTCCGAGAAAGGTTGGACCAGATGATCCTTGAGGTCCCTTCCAACTTGGTATTCTATGATTCTATGACTTAATCTTTTTTTTTCTTCCTGTCCTTATATAAGAAAGTATGCTAGGGTTGTGCAGAAAATTAAAGCGAGCCTTGATATACAAACCAGTTCACAGCTCTCATGTAAGATTCCCACTTCAATCAACTTTCATGTTATCTGAATCAATTAATTTACCAGTCAGATTAATTATGCTAATCACTAGTTAAAGATTTGTACTGCTTAACTGCGCTTATACAGCAACTATGAACTCTCATCCAGACTTAACTAAAAAACAACGAAAAAAAAAATAGAATAAAGAATTTAAGGTTTGCCTCAAAGTCATGAACTTATTCCACATTTGAGCTAAAAGTTATTAGAATGTCCAGCAAACCTGAATAAACAAAACACCTGCCTATGAGCTTTACCGAATTTCAACTCAGGCTGAGGTACAGCCACTTAGTCAAACTCCTCCCTAGACTCTAAGGCCATAGTGGCTCAATTCAGTCATTACACATAATGCCATTTAAGACTCTGTATGTTATCCAAGTAAATGTTATGAATGGGCAGATATGACACAGGACCTCCAGATCCATGCTCTGGATCAGGGTACACAAGCAGTGGGAATCAGTTGCTTCATCATTGGCTTCTAGTGCCATTTTGTTCCTGACTTCCAGCTGCTGGCCCAACAACAAGATTTATTCACTTGGGTCCTGTGTCGTATTTGGCAGTTCCTAGTAGATGTCTTAAATACACTAGGGCATCTCCAGATGATACAAGATATCAGTTTTTAGGCAACTCAATTGACATCTAAGGGAAGTGATAAAATATCAGCAATAAAAAGCTTCATCCAACAAACAAAACCAATGTATCGATGATGAAGACATCCAGAGTTCAAATCACTCCATTTTTTGCCTTCTTAGACTGACAAAAGAGAAGTTATGAGGAGAATGAGAAAGACACTCAGTATTTTCTGGCTCCACAAAAGGGCAAGAAGAATAGCTGACACAGCTGTGCCATTAATAGTACCCAGCACAACTGGTAACCCAGGTCACTCACCCAAGCTGAGGTTTCTACATACAACTGTAAAACAAATTGGTGAAAATCTTTGATTCTTGCCTATTATTTCAGCACTAAGATAACTGCATTCTTACCTACTAAATATATATTAAAATCTGGACTAGACTGTAAATAAATGATAGCTGGGAACTCTTGATTATGATACAGCCAGCTCCCATATCTTACAGCTAAAGCAAATATTTAAAATTAGTGAATTTTTAATCTAAGATGTACAAAACCCCTGGAAACTACTTTTCATTATGTTGAGAATTTCATTATGACATGCCTGAGTAGTTATATGTTATTCTTCAGTGAGAACAACTTTTTTTTTTTTCCCCCCAAATTTCACATTTCTAATAGTAAAGAAAGAATTCTGACTACATGGACAATTCTTCAGAACTTCTCTTTCAGAAAAAGCACAAAACGTTACACATATTCCATCTGTCAAGCTGTTGTATTAGAATTTGGTGACCAAAACTAAAACTTTAACTTGCAGTGAACCGCAGCTGTAAGAACTATCCCATTTATGTGAGTTAGATTAAGCCTATAAATAGAACTAGTGAAACTATTTACATATGTCGATACTCTTCAGCATGAACTGAATTATATTCTTGTAAACTTTCTCAATAATTCTATGTTTATTTAAGTCCTAAAAAAACCTTTATAACTAAAGACAATTGCTATAATATCAAAATATTCTACAGATAAAAGTCAACATATTCCAAAAATCTCTCCATTTACTCTGAATTTCTTATGGAAATTCATATTTATGAACACATGGTTGGGTTCTCTAGCTTGTACTGGACACTGAAAAGATCTAGAGTTCAACGAAAAATGTAACTTTACCTGGGAACTGATCATACGTTGTGATGAACGAGCAATATTAGCAGGAAGGCCAAAAAAGTCAGGTTTATCATCTTCTGGAAGGCTTTCAATAATATTACGATAATCCTGCATTAGAAGAAAAGAATAAACATAACTGAGGGAACTTCTTGTTCAGGTAACGAAATTAACAGTGTATGTTAAAAAGAATTTCATTAAGTGCACTGTATAACATAAGTATATAACACATTACATATCTTGGTAATCTTATTCAAATTTTTTTAAATTTTATTTATAAAAAGCTATCTTCTTTTATACAGTGTTTCCACTCTAAAATAACAACAAGCAATTCTGATGACAATGATGCTATCAAGCGAAAAAAAATGCTAAGATTGTCTCTGAAAAGTAGTTACAATAGTTTTCAGATTTGAATAAAAGTAAGATTAAAGACATTATAAAAAAGAAAAAAGATTTTGGCATTTGGATTTCGAAAAATAGAGCATAACACTTATTTAAAAAATGAAGAACACTCACCTATTTAAATCTATGAAGCTACTGTCACTCAAAGAAAGTAAAATTGTTTTGGTAAAAATAGGTTTACATGATCATTTGAGATGCAGATTAGCATCAATAGTGGTTATAGTGTAACAGTCACTAGTGATGCTGCTCTTGTACAAAACAGAAAGAGGCTTTGCAGACTAAGGTAGACTAATGGTGCTGGCTGTGTCTTTTATTGTGGCTTTGAAGGCAAAAAATATTTACTATTTGGAAGCTTAGCTGCACTCTATTGTGTTATGTCATGTGCATTTTCTCCTTTTCTTGCAGGAGCATATCCTAGGCGTGCACAATTTACTTTGACACAGAACTTCACTTCAGAGATAACATTAGTAGCAGACCTCTACACCAAACACTGAGGGAACACTATTTAGTAAGAGATATTATTCCAACTAACTTATCAAATTTAGCTTTATTATTAGTGTTCTACTAATGAAAACTATTTGCAAAAAACATTTAAGACTTAAAAGTATAAACTCTCACATAAATAATCATATAAGACATTTAGAGATGCTAAATGTAGTGCAGGCAAGAAGAAAGGTTCATCTATTTGACCATACTAGGTACAAGAATAGAGACCAGCATGGTTTGTTTATTCCTTCTCTCTTTAAGATATTACCTCAGCACATCTATACAAAACAACCATCAATTTAAAGTAAAAAAAATAAACAAACCCCAAACCTAAACAGTCAGAAACCAAGTAGAGAATGCCAAAGAACAGCAATTTACTTTTACTGGCATAATTCCATCAACTTATACTAGAGGTCTAGTATGTAGTCTTACATTAAAATGCCAATTAATCTTAACAATAGTAACAACAACATTAGTATGTGAAACGAGAGAGAGAGAACAGTTCTTTAGACTCTGCTGAATTCCTGCTTGTTTACACTAAAGGAATACTAAAGGAGAATCAGAATACATCTTTATCTCCAAATAAAATGTCACACACCCTCCACAGCATGTTAGCAGAATATGTCAGAAAACTGACATATTTTGTAAATAAGGAGATCTACTTAGATTTTCCTATTTCATCCAGAAGTTATAAGAATGTTTAGCAGTCTGTACATACATGCTATTATGTTAATACACTAAGTTATATAAAAATGTAATGATATCCTTCTTTGTCATAAATTAGTAAATAAATTATAACTAAATGAAGGTATCCTTTGGATTGTAAGTCTGATTTTCTTTGTGGAATTACTTCCAAGAATGATTCTTGAAAATAACCTATTTTAGTTTCTACATTAGGTGACAGAAGATGTATACCTACCAAAATACTGCAGGAGTTCGGTAAAGAGATCGAATATGGGAAACTAGTCATCTTCTTGCCTCTAGCATTTAAACTGCCAATGATTCGTGAGTTGAAAAGCTGCTCCAAGTACGACCGAAGAACCCTCATATCAAAGTAATTATCTACACGGCCTCCATAGATTGCATTTTCAAACAAGCCATGCACAAATTCCCACTGAAAATCTCTGGAACCTATAAATTACTTAAGATTAGTTTTGTATCAATGGATAGCATTGAATTATAAGCATTTCTTCTTATCATTGCAGATCTTCAGTGAAATAAAAAAAATACAAACACATCAAATAATTATTTTCTAATTACTTTTCTTCTGTATTATCAAATAATAAAAGTTGCAGAAACTTCAGTCAGTTTGTAAATACTTTTCGTTGCTAAAACAAATGCTTACTGGGTTTCAAAATGAGTTTTGAATGAGTCTTGAAGTGCTTTTTATTGTAGATAAATCAATTGTTTACAAGCATTTCAGAAATGATGCTATTTAAATTTTCATTATGGGCTCCTTTGTCATAAATAAAAAGAATTTCCCTTGTTCTAAATATTATACACTATTTTGTACCACAGTACCATCTGATCTCACAAAACGAACCGATTGGTTAAACCAAAATCAGACCATGCTCGAAATAGGTAATTACCAGAGTGTCATCTTTCAAACACAAAGAGGTACAGGATAGGTACTTTGTGAATCCTTCTAAATCACACAACATAGCACATAAAACTAAGCATGGTACTCTGTTTCCTGGCCAGATTAATGTTGCAATTAGATTACTCTGGTTTAGCTATATCCTACAATTTCATAATAACTTCTTTCCCCTCCCTTCTATCACAGTGGTCAAAAATAACTACATGGGATAATGATCTACTTATACCCTATAGAATTCATGTGCAGGCAGAAGCTTGATCAGCAAGGTACTTCCTAAAGCCCCTTGAAAAAGGAAGCAGCAATTACTTTAAGGGGGCGTTTATTGGTGGTAACTGTTGTTTCCAAATACTTCAATCATTCCTTTATAAGAAAAGTTATCTCCACAGCAACAGTTAATGATTAGATTAATGATTACCATTGATAGTTGATTCAACTCCTTTATATCACTGTACGTTTCAAGTCTGTATAACTAAGGTCCAGTTCCAGAAATACTAATCATCCATAAGTCTCATTTAAGTCAATGATCATAACTTATCTCTAAATATCAGTTCCTACTTTCAAATTATATAAAATGCAAAAACTTTATAAAAATTTACCTTTTTCTTATTAACTACTATTACGAAATCACTACGCTACAATGAAGTGGGCTCTATCTAACAGCGAGTTTCAATATGAAGAATTCATTCATATTCAATTAATATTCAATTCATTTATGCAATATATGGGGGAGCTCACACTGGGAAGGAATGCAGACAGAAGATAACATCTTCCAGGCACTCTTGTATTTCCTATTTATTCCTCTGGACTCAAGACGCTGAGCAGAATAGTTCTCAGCACAAAAAAATTATTGGTTTACCCAACCTCCCAAAAATGGAATTATGATTCATCCTGTGATTCTAGCTTTGCTTACTGCTGAGCCTTGCAGCATCTCCACTCTTATCTGAGTGTTGTAGAAAGATAAAGCTCTTCATGCAGTATCTCTACTAACGGTGTAACGGGACAGGTCCCGTTTGAACTCAAGGGCAGATGACACAAGGTGGCTCGCATCCATACAGCTAAACTGTCTTTTGCCCTAAAATAAAAGATAACCTCTTGCTTGCTGCCTACTGGAAAGAGTCTCCAGGCTCTGCTACAGGAAAAACCATGCCTTATCACTGCCTATGCAAATGCCAGTCTGTATAAGCCAAATATGGGAATAAATAAACCTGATCATGGAATAGCTTTGTGCCTGTGTCCAGCCCTTATCAGTTTACTAACACAGACAAATTCTCAGAGTCTGTAACTAAAACCAGAAAAGCCTAATAAGCCTTAGCACAGCTGATTCAGGGTCAGACTACTTCCTATACTGAAGTAGTTACCTAACTACCTGGTCATGTGTTCGTATTTGTGAAAAAGTTCCAGTGAAGATTCAAATGCAAAATTTATGCTTCAAAATGCTTCAAATCAGCCTTTAAACAGAATGGCCTCACTCCAAGCTCCAAACAAAACAACCATGCAAAGTAATCAATTTATTAAAAAATGCTGTGAAAGTTTTTAATCTTCTAAAAATCTTAACAGAGAGACATTCAGAAATGTGATGCTACAGATGTGAGAAATCTTTCCTTAAGCAGTGACTTACCCTCAAAGAGTCCATCAATAATGTCAAAACCAGCACGGAGATCAGATAAAGAAAATTCATAAAACTTGGTCCAACCCTACCATTAAAAGAAAGCCAAAGAAATTAATTAGTTACACAATGATGATCATGAAGTAAAATACAAATATTATGTGGTGTCTGAATACTGTATAATACATAATACTGAATGAAAAAAGAGGCATCCTATGTCCTCTGAAGTGCATCTGTGGCAACATTCAGTTGGAGGTAGCACAAAAAAAATCAGCTCTACCAGTGCCTTTAATTTTACATACTTTTAAAAACTAGAATCCTTTGAGTTTGAGTAATGTAAATTTAAGATTATTTTATTTCCTAACAGTATTTACTTCAGCTAAAACTTGCTGGCATTTGTGACTAGATCACACATTGAATTATGATTTTATTTCTGAGGGCTTTTTTGTATTTCAGTTTCCTTTGGATTTTCATAAATAAGTAAGTTTCTTCAAACACAGTCTAAAGTATGCTTTCATCATCTTACTCCTTAATTCACGTCACTCCTCTACTAACTGAAAAAATTATAATGAGAAAAGCAATTACTGCTACTATTACAGCAAAAATGCTGACCACCATATGCATATTTTAATCATTCTCAGTCTGTACCTCCTTTCTGTTCTTGGTGGTACTATTCCTTATATAGCATTAATGTGTAATGTGTATGTAATTCTCATAAAAACTTTCAATGTAAACGGATAAGTATAAATAAATATTGACATATGATACAGAACTTAAGAAATCCAGATCTCAAAGGTATTTCCTGTTGCTGTCTTTTCTTTTGGCTGTACCTTTGCATACGGATTATATCACAGGAACAGGTGCATATGACTCATGATGAGAAACAGGCAAATGTGTCAGATAACATGCACATATCCAGTGAGAAGGATACAGTCTCAGGTCAAGATGGTGGCTGCTCCACAGATCACAACCAAACTATCAGCCAGTCACCCTGAAGGTCATAAACTGGAAAAATGCAGTCTCTCAACAGTCACGGGGTTTTTTTTGACAGATCTGTACATGGACCCAAAACAACCTGAAATTCATTATAAAATACAAGAGCTTCTAGCTGGGATTAATTGCAGTCCAGCAATGTTAGAGACCGGTATTCTTAAGCAAAATACAAAATCATCACTAAGTCTGCACATGAGACAAACACAGTTACAGTGGAATTAAGGAGAAAGTAGTAATCCTGTCTCATGTCACTTGGAAAGCTGGTGGTAAATGAAATTGAACAAAGCCAAATGAGAGTTCATGTGTCAGATCAGTACTTTAAATATTTCCAATTCTCCTACTTCTTGAACACCATATTCAAAGTCTGTTACCACAAGAGGCAAACAACCTTCTAAATTACAAAGTCAAAACTAGCAAAATACTCTCAAACATTCCAGGCTCTGCCAGATCAAATCTCCCCGATAACAAGTTAATTTCATCCCTAGTCTAAATAAAATAAACAAGACATAGAACAGTTTGTTGATTGGGGTTATTTTCTGTTTAATTTAACCATCTGCAGACAGAAACAAACTTTTACTTTAAACAAAAATTTATCTAAGGAAAAAATACATCACAGTCTCTGAAAACCATTATAATCCTCACAAGAAATGACTACATTCCCGTGCTCTTCCTTCTCCTTGAACAGAGTTTGTGCGCAGGAAGAGTACACAATGTTGTCTCCTCCTTCCCATCAAAGTGTCTCTTTTCTCTTATCTTCCATTCAACCATATATGTTTCCAAAATATTTTTTCCTGTCCCAAGTAAACAGGATTCACAGAATGTTTTCCATGGGACCTCACTGCATCAGTATCAGCACACAAATCACAAGGTAACCCCATGCAGGCTGTAGCAATTTTCAGAGGGATGGGAATTTAGGCCACCAAGACCTTACTTCGCAATGAATTCAGAGACAGTAATGAAAGCAGGCACAAGAAGTATCCGACTATTTCTCATCTCTGAACATGACCCAGCGTATATCTGATAAAAAATACTTCCAAGTATAAAAGGTAATAAATGGGGCAAAATTTTTAAAAAGGTAGCAAAAAAAAATCTATTACCTGAGGAATATAATTTCTTCTTTCTTGGCATACAGCATGAAACCATGCTAAACAAAAGAGAGAATGCGCTCGGGACAAATTTCCCTTTTTATTAATTTGCTCTGGTGTCCAAGATTCATAGGTTCGCAAGAGATTTTTTTTGAGGCCTGGAGGTGCCTGGATTGGAAGGAAAAACATTATTCTAGACGGAAAACCTAATACTTCCATGTAGTCTTTTCTCAAATTCTAACTTGCAATTTATAACTTAACGGAATGACAAACAGTACTTAATAAAACAAAATTCAATGAGAAAAAAAATCTGCTTGTAATCAATGGCCTAACAACAGAATGATCTTATGCTAAAAACAACTTAAACATACTGAAGGAAATTGTAACCAGTACCAACTGGTAGGAGGACTGAACTACACTAAAAGAACTTAGTGAAAGAATAGTACTCTATGAAAATATGTAAATATAAAAGCAAATTTGATTTTTTCAAGAAGAAGAACCTTTCTTCTGATTTTACAAGCTCAGCTACCAACCATCATTTCTGTGATCAGTCAACTCGCCTTTATGCCATGACCGCATTGTTAGCTAGCATATAGATATGGTATATACGTATGATAAAATCCATTTCTCTGATTTAGTGGCAGGTAATGTTTACAACCAGTAGAAATAACTGCAGTTAAAGTGTATATAATAACAAAAATGACAGTGCTTAAAAGTAAAACCAACTGATTAGTTACCCAGACATTTTCAAATCATTTGTAAGTGTGAAGACAAACATAAATTTTAAAGAGATTTAAATCACAGTTTTGTATTTATAAGGATGTCATTTCTTTTGAAAAATAGTGGTTGTTAATGTTAATGTTTTCATAAGATTACCATAGCTGCACATGTTGCATATGCACACTTGTGGCAAATAATTGCAAAATACTGTTGTTGACGATTTTTTTTTTAAATATCTACATCTTGATTGGTAACAGTTAAGGGACATACCACAACCATATAATAATCAAATATTATTACCCATGTCATTGGCTATCATTGCCCTTTTGTGGTAACATATATTTACTAGAAATGAAAAGGTAACAAAGGATTTCGAACACTGCCTCAGTGCGAAGTTCCAATTATTCCAAAGACAGTGGGATGAGTAACTTCAAGAAGCTAGACGAAATGTGACAATCCTACCCAGTCCCATAGTTTCTGTACCATTGAAGACCTCAATATAAGCAAGAAGGTACCCCAGAAGTTTAAAAATACCTGCAGTCAATATAAAAGTGCAGCAATTTTGCCTTCTTGAAAGTGCACAACATTGGACTCTAAAAGGTCAGAGCTTCTTGGTTTAGGTGAAGGCAAAATCTACACACTCCATAACCAATGGAAGAGTTAGTAGCACCCCCATCCATGACTTCCATAATGGACATTAATGCATAAATGCATTAATAATTAGATCACTTTCCAACAAGTCGGAGGAGCATGGTCCCAGTTACTGCTTAGGTTCCTTTGCCATTTTGAAAGTAAAGCTCTCAATTTTTAGTAAAGGTCTTTAACTATATGTTCTGCTTATGGAAGCAAAGCCATTTCTGTTGAAAGGGTCCAGTGAATATAAAGCTATAGGGCCACAAAGAAACATACGGAAGAGAAAGTATGATTCTGTGATCTTCAGGTGAGGACATTCATCAAGAAGAAGGAATTCCTTGTGTTTTCAGCCATGTTCCAGCACCTGTATAGGCTTTTGCTTTCAAGAAACACTGATTAAATGCATAAAAGAATTTAGAGCACAAAACAGAACAAATAGTTCCCCTAGGCAAATTTATTTTCAGTTCAGACTTTCCACTGGAAAAGAACATCTGGCAAGAAATTTTAGAAACCTTTCCCTTGAAGCACAGCTTCTGCAAATTTCCACATATAAATTATCATCAAAAATGTGTCAAGGTAAATTCATAGCATTTTTTGTACTACATCTAATCAAAATATAAGGCAAAATCAGTTACCTAAATCATCCACTTTAGCCAAATTTTATCTAAACGTATAGCTTACTACACATATAGGTTCATTCATTGTAAACAAGTAATCAAAGCTTTCCAAACAGATCTTACTTCGTAAGTTATTTTCAGACTTGACTGAAGCAAAATCGGAGTAAATTTTGGATGAACTTCAGCAGTAAGCCAAAGGCGAAAGTTTGGTTGAGGCTGTAATGTATTCAGTTCCTATCAAAGAAATGTTATATGTTGAAGCAGGTTTTGGATTTTTTTTTTAATACACAGAACAGCATTTACAGAACTATAATATCCTAAATTAGAAAGTTAGGCTTGTCCAAAAATTCTTTAGTTTGCTTTACAAGTAAGGTTATTCAAAAGACAGCAGTTTCAAGACGTGTTTTCTACACCCATTCTGTCTGCTCGTTGTGCTCAAGTTCGAAGCTCATCCTTGCTGTGTCAAAACATTTGCACCTCCTCCTCCAGATTATAAATTCAGAGCATAAAAATATATAGCAGTTCTTTACTTCATTTAAGTAAAAAGCACCAGAAGGCTACATCTCGAAAGACGAAGGCTTGGAGTGTGGGCTGCATATCACAACAGATCTCAACAACTTTCAAAAACTGTATAGCTATATTAATTCTTTCTTTTCAAGTGTTTGTTATATGCCCACTTCACATACCATGATTCACAGAAAACCGAAGATAGGAAAATGAAGTTCTAAGAGAATAAATATTGCCAACTGCTCTTTCAAATATAAAGGCTTCACAAAAAATATGTAATTACTGAATGTATGAAAACATACTGCTGGTGCTTTATGTGCATCTGAAACAGACATATTTTCCACCGACAATACCAACATTGTTTGACAATCGACTTGAGAACAATGTGAACAGTTCTGTGTATGTGTTTTGGAAGAAACATAGTTCAAAAAAGTCTTAACAGATTTTCTCACAATCCTTTCATTGTGATAATCTCTAAAACATAATCACATTCATTTTGTATTCAGTGTTTTTAGTAAAGAAGAAAATTCTGTCAACCCATTAATTGTTCTGCTCTTTAGGCAAAATGACAACTCTATCTGGTACCTAGAATCACAGAATGGTTGAGGCTGGAAGGAACCTCTGGAGACTGTCTAGTCCAACTCCATGCTCAAAGCAAGAGTCGGCTACAGCAGGCTGCCCAGAACTGTCTCCATTCAGGTTTTCAACACCTCCAAGGATGGAGACTCCACCACCTCTCTGGGACACCTGTTCCAGTGTTTGACCATGCTCACAGTAAAAAAACTTTGTCTTATGTTTAAATGGCATTTGCTGTATTTCAGTCTGTGCCCATGGCCCCTTGTCCTGTCACAGGACACTACTGAGAAGAGTCTGGCTCTGTCTCCTTTACTCCCTTCCATCAGCCAATACACACTAAATAATGAGATTTCCCTCGACACTTCTCTTCTCCAGGCTGAACTGTGTCAGTTGTCTCAGTCCCTCCTTCTATGACACATGCTCCAGTCCCTTCATTACCTCTGTGGCTCTTTACCAGACTCATTCCTGTATGTCCATGTCTCTCTTGTACTGGGTAGCCCAGCACTGGACACAGCACTCCAGACGTGTCTCACCAGGGCTGACCAGAGGAGAAGGATAACCTCCCTTGACCTGCTAGCAGCGCTCTGCCTGAAGCAGCCCAAGATGCTGGTGGCCTTCTTTGCCATAAGCACACATTCCTGGATCATAGTCAGCTTCTTACTCATCAGGACTCCCAGGTCTATTCTGCCAAGCTGCTTTTCAACCATTTACTCCCTAACTGTCTGGGTGCCTGGAATTATTCCTTCCCATGGGAAGCACTTGGCATTTCCCTTTGCTGAACTTCATAAGGCCCCTGTTAGCCTACTTCTCCAGCCTATCAAGGTCCTTCTGAATGAAAGCACACCTATCTGTTGTATCAGTCATTTCTCCCAGTTTTGTATCATCTGTATTCGCTGAGGATGCACTCTGTCCTATTATTCACATCATTAATTAATATGTTAAACAATGGTGGCCATAGAATCAATTGCTGGAGCACATCAATGATGACTGGCCTCTGGCTGGATTTTTTTGCCGCTGACAACAACCCTTTGAGCCATGCAGTCAGGCCAGTTTTCAATATACCTCACCATGGTACAATCAGGTCCATATTTCATCAGTTTGTCTATGAGGATGTTATGGGAGACAAACTAAGATATGAACATGATCCACAGCCTTGGAAGCAGGAGATTTAAGAAAAGAAAACAAGGCAATTTACATGCTGGTTCAAGTGCAATCATGTGCAGCATGCATCCTCTGATACATCGTGTTTGGCTCGATGACAGCTAAGGGCAGTCAGTTGTAAGCTGTGAAGGTATCATACTAACAAAGTTCACATTGACCAGAAGACATACTTCATCTTCTCAAATGGAAAGACTGAGAACTAAATTCATGTACCTGGATGGAACTGAATTATAACTAGGCAGATCTCTCTTAAGAGGATGTCCAAACATATGAATTACACAGCTTCAATCTTGCTAATGGTATGCAAAACAGGCAAGGGGATGTGCCAAGTCAAACATCAGCAAATCTCAGTCTGTATTAACCTCAGCAGGAAGTTTAACACATTCATTATTATGTTCTTGTGGAAAGAATAAGAAACTTCTGATACATATCTATATTTTAACAGTAAGAATGCGTTTCTACAAAACATCAAACATTTTAATTTAAAATTAGCAAAAACCTCTTATTGACTCAGACACAAGGTACAGTTAATAAAAAAGAACTACTAAAAAGAAAGTCCTAGAACTGAAAAAGAAAAAAGAGAGAATAAACTCAAGCATACATAGATTCAGAGTTCAGCAGACATGGACAGTATCCCATAAAGTATCAGAAGTCCAAACAGAAGCATTTGTTCACTCATGGCAAAAATATTCTACATTGTATGAAAATAAAAATGCTCACACAAAGGAAGGAGCTGCTTAGATCTGAAGCGTTTCACCTTATTCATGATCAAGAAAACTGCAAGGATTTATTTTTAAATCATTGGAATTTTCAACATTACCGTGGAAATGCCTGAAAAGCCTCAGAAATGTTGCATACTAATTTTGTCTGGTTTCCAATACATTCTTCTCCAGTTACCCTCACCTTTTCCAGTACAGGAAGCCAAGATGTAACAAGATGCAAGTTCTTCAAACAAAGCCATTCTCCATTGCGTGCACATTCTTTTAAAGTTTGAATAGCCAGGTCAGCTTGGCCTTGGCCCATTGCAATCTGAAATGACAGAGACAGTTGTATCAGGAATTTATCATACCTCATTAAACAGCTAAATACAAAGCTGTGTTTCCAAGTTAGAGTGCATATGTAAAAAAGAAAGTGTGCTAAAGATAATCAGAATTTTCTGATGATGTGACAGGCTACTACAGCAGGGAAAAGATTAAGGAAAACAAGGTTTTTTTCTTTGCAATCTCTCTAACCAGAGTTTCTTAAGAAACAACATTACCTAGTCTGGAAAAATTGGTATTACAGTATCTGTAGAGTACATTCACCTTAGGTCTCCCTTAGAGTCTAATTAGAAGCTATACATAACAATACCCCCTGAACCAAACAAGCTGAAAAGAAAGTGGTCTTAGCCAATCTAAAAAGTCTTGTCTTGGCATTACTGCTATAACAAAATGGAACTATTGTGATCATTATGGCTTCACCAAATATCCTTTAAGAAATCCATCCTGTCTTTTTATCCTAAAACTGCACTGAATTGAAGAAACTTGTGGCCTTAGCTCTAGCTGATGATACAGAGACATTCTCTGCCTAAATAAAATTGAGTACCATATCTTGAAATAATTTAATATAGCCAAAAGAAGATAACTGAAAGTCACCAACCAGTATGGTAGCACTCCACACAAATTTAGTGGTCTTTTCTTTACCGCATATGAGAAATGATTCAAGAAGAAAAATCTGATCTTCTATGTTCTATGCAAATTGCATGAGAAAGTCCAGGAAAAAATAACAACAATAAGATATTCTCATTAGTAGAACAACTGTCAGATGATTTAGCTTTGAGTACCGCTCCTTATATCAAATACGATACCATGTTACATTCTAAAAGTCAAACATGTGAAGGACACGCAGATATAAACACAAAAAGCCACCTGGCAGAGTAAGAAATATGCATTCCAAAATGATCACAGATAAACTGGCAGTAGAATCTACATCGTTACAATTTGATGTGAAAAATATATTACATCAGTGCACATTCCAGGAAAGGAACAATTTCAAGGACTATGTAAAAGCAACATTAAACTTGACATTTTCCACTTCTATGCTAACCAGTGATCAGCCAGATGACAATTCCCCTCCCCTGAATATGTCAAATGACAGAATGAAATAGAGTTTTGCAGAAAGGTGTCAAGCATATTGGCACTGTGTATTATGAATATTAGGAAATCACTTGTATCATAGAATAATTTGAGTTGGAATGGATCCTGGAAAGTCTCTAGTTCAATCTTCTGCTCAAAGCAGGGCAGTTATGAAAGATCAGATCAGGAGCCGAGGGCTTTGCCCAGTGGACTCTTGGGAACCTCCGAGGATAGTGACTGCAACGGGAAATCTGTTTGACTTCTCATGGTGAAAAAGTGACTCCTTACATCCAGCTGCAACCTATCTCATTTGCATTTATGCCCATTGCTTCTTTCCGCCATGCCTGATTGCAAAGTGTCTGGATCCATTTTCTCTGTGACCTTCTTGTAGGTATTGAAAGGCTGCTATTAGGTCACCATAAAGACTTCTTTGCTGGCAGGGCACAATGCTGGCTCACGTCCAGCTTGTCGTTGACAAAAACCCTCCAGTCCTTTTCAGCAGAGGTCCTCCCCAGCCAGTCAATCTATTGCCTGTATCAATGCAAGGGTTTCTTCTTTCCCAGAAGCAGGACTTAGTATTTCTTGATTTCTGTAAGGTTCCATCAGACATGAAAAGCCAAGGAGAGTTGTGAGCCCACTGCTCAGTGGGGCAAGGCACACAGTGACAAGGCACATGGAAAAGGTCGACGTACTCAATGCTCTTTTAGTGTGAGGTTTCACTGTTGAGGCCTGTTCTCAGGCCTCCCAGGTTTCCCAAACTTACATGCAGGAGTGAAGCAATACCCAAAGTAGAGATAGACAGATTTAGGAATCACTCAACACACTTAGAAATAAAGAAGTTCACAGGACAAGATGGGATGCATCCAGGAGGGCTGGGGGGACAGCTAATGTCACTCCTTTCTCTCATCTTCAAAAGCTTATGTTGATCTGGGGTGTTTGCTGATCAAAAACGAAAATGTCACATTTATCTTCAAGAAGGGCAAGGAGGAGAAAGATCTCGGTAATTACACGCTGGTCAGCCTCCACTCAGTCCCAGGAAGGTTATGGAGCAAGTCCTCTTAGAAGCCATTTCTAAACACATGCAGAACACAGAGGTGATAAGAAGCAGCCAATATAGATTTACCAACAGCAACTCATGCCTGATCAACTTCATTGCTTTCTGTGATGAGGTGACTGCCACTGTGGACAAGGGGAATGTTGTATACCTTGACTTTAGTCTCCCATATCCTCCTTATCATCAGACTGGAGAAATATGGGCTGGAAAAGTGAAAAATAAGATAGGCAGAAAAATGAGTGGACTGCTGGCATCACAGAATGGTCAGTGGTGCGGAGCCCAGCTGACAGCCAGTAACTAGTCGTATCCCTCAGACATCAGTACTAGGACAAATACTGTTTAATATTTTCCTCAGTGACCTGGGTTATGTGACTGGGTGCACTCTCAGCAAGCTAACGGATAGCACTACTGTGGGTGAGAGGGAGGGAGAGCAACCCATAAGCTGGAAGGCAGAGTTGCTACTCAGATGGACCTGAACAGACTGGAGTAACAGTTTGGCAGTTCATGAAATTCAGCAAGGCAAATGCAAAGCCCTATACCTGGGATGGAATTACCCCATGCAACAGTACAGGCTGGGGTCTTGCCTAGGAAGCAGCTTTGGAGAAAAAGAAGTCCTAGTCGAACAACAAGTTCAAAATGAGCCAACAACAGGTCCCTGCAACAAAAGCCAATCCCATAATGGGCTGTATTAGTAAAAGCTTTTGGCAAGTCCAGGGAAGCAATCGTTCCCGTCTCTTCAGAACTTGTGAGACCACAGCCGGAATACTATGTACAGTTTTGGTCTCCCCAGTAAAAGACAGTCATGGTCATACTGAAGCGAGCAGACCACCAGTATGGTCAGGGCACACTGAGCAGGGTTTGTTTAGCCAAGCAGACAGGAGACCTTCTTGCTGTCTACAACTACTTGATTGAAGAATGCAGAGCTGACTCTTTCAGACACACATGGTGACAGGACATGAGTCAATGCACAGAAGTTGGAATATGGAAATAATGATTTGGCATTAGGAAAAACATTCTCCTGTGAGAGTGGTCAAAAATTGGAACAAGTTGCTCAGAGATATTGTGGGATCTCCATAATGTAGGGGGGACCTCCCTACTCTGAGCAGGGGGTTGAAGTAGATGATCTCCAGAAGTCCCTTCCAATCTAGGTTATTCTATGAATTTAACAGTTACAGTTAATTTCTTCTTAAAAAAAGTTGTTTTCAATGCCTCTGCATAGATCCAATTTTGAAACAGACACAGAAAAGACAAAGTGTTTTCTTACAGTACGATTCCTGATTAAAGTCTACTCAAGGGGAATTATCTTAACCCTATTCAGTTTCGTGTTGAATGCAAAAAACGGAAAAAGTTGTATACTATGACAAAAACCAACTGTTGTCTTGGCAGGGCATTAATTTCAGTGTTGGATGCCTATTCCTGAAATCTGAGGGCTTTCCCGCATGGTCTGTCTTAAACAGGTTTTTAAAAAGACTTTAAATAGAAGAGTCCTGTTCAGGAACTCCCATCAACAATTAATTAACATTTACATGTAAAATTTCTCAAAATGTTTTACAGAATTTCACAAAATACCATAAGTATTCATAAACTTTGAACATTTGATTTATGTTTTCTGTTGAAGAAAGAAATATGCAAATTCTATAACAGGAGGAAATTATGAAGTCTAGTTTTCAGCGGGTTTTGTTCATATTTCGATTACTCCACATTAAAAGAGATAATGTTTCCGCTTGTATAACAATTCTCAGTCTCTTTCATGCTCTTTCATCTATGTTCTCACTTTTTCACTCTCAGAGCTGGAGGAATGTCTCTCGTGAGGATACTGCTTCTGTGAGGATCACTACTTGCATCTCTCTTCTCCAACCCATTTTGCCAACGGAATCAGAAGTCAGTGGCAAGGTAGGTGGGAACAACACACATATAGACACCAAACTATGCTTTTACATACTAACTTCCTTCACAGAATCACAGAATGGTAGGGGTTGGAAGGGACCCCTGTGGGTCATCTAGTCCAACCCTCCTGCCGAAGCAGGGTCACCTACAGCACGCTGCACAGGACCTTGTCCAGGCAAGTCTTGAATATCTCCAGAGAAGGAGACTCCACAACCTCCCTGGGCACCTTGTTCCAGCGCTCCGTCACCCTCAGAGGGAAGAAGTTCTTCCTCATGTTCAGATGGAACTTCCTATGCTTCAGTTTGTGGCCATTGCCCCTTGTCCTGTCACTGGGCACCACTGAAAAGAGTCTGGCCCCATCCTCCTGACACCCACCCTTCAGATATTTATAAGCATATATTAGGTCCCCTCTCAGCCT
>Ga0065711_1033960_pt1 | contig 24505 bp, 11 predicted proteins | sample Hoacrofraction12_FD_59098 | JGI IMG/M metagenome (GOLD analysis project Ga0065711, IMG submission 59098) | Hoatzin crop microbial communities from Cojedes, Venezuela - Epithelial fraction 12 v2 (version 2) | ecosystem: Host-associated > Birds > Digestive system > Esophagus > Crop | place...
CGGAGGCGCGGAGCCCTGCCGTCGGGCGGGGACCGTTGCGGTTTGGAGGGCGAGGAGCGCGGTGGCGTCCCCTCGGCGGCGAGGTGAGGTCCCCCCGCCCCGCAGCCCTTGCGGGTGGGCGCGGGGAGCCGGCAGCGCGGTGGCCGGCTCGGTGAGCGGGGTGGAGGTGCGCGAGGGGAGGACGCGGCTCCCTCCCGCCGGGGACCCCGCTCGTCGGTGCGAGGGTCGGAGCACCGAAAGTCTCTCGGCTGGTACGCGGCGACCACGCCGGCGCCAAGCGGGTGTCGGGCCGGCGGGGACGCGCGTAAGGAGGGAGCGGTAGGCGCCGGAGAGGGAATTCCTCTCGCCCGGACGACGGGGAGAGGGGCCACGCCACGGCCGCAGCCCGCCGTGCCGCTCATGTCCGGCTCCGGGCAGGCGCTTTCGGGGCCAGCCGGCGCGTTTCACGGCCAGCTGCCCGCAAGGCGCGCCACTTCGTCTCGTACTTGGTGGTGCTTAGCCCTGTGCCGGTCTCTGAAGCGTCCCTTCCTACAGATGCCATCAAACGTACTGCTTTTTACTCGCACGACGGCTCCTGCGTCGTGTTCAACAGGATCCTTTCATTCTTACGACCGGAGTAGAGGTCGTAGCGCAATAAATTTCTGAGGGCTATGCTCTTGCTAAGCAAAATCTTACAAACGCCACAATTTTTTGTGCTTCCCTGCTGTTCTTTCGCTGTAAACGCGCTTCTTTTTTGTCTGTGTGCTACTTCGATAATGTTTTTTCAACGTGCTTTTGTTGAAAGCCAGTAATTACTCTGCGCTGGTGTGTTTGAGGCGTTTCTGATACAGACTGCTACTGACATCTGTGTAAGATGAGGTCTCTAATTCGGCAGAACAGTGGCGGAGAACAGTGGCGGAGACCATGGACCTGCAGCCCGTGGTTTGCTGAAATCGCCGATTTTCATTTGTTGTGTGAAGAAGGAACCCCTGAAGGCTATTGCAGTGTAACCTCATCGTCCAGCTGCCCTTTGGCGTGATACCAGTTTCAGTCTACTTAGCTTAGTTGTTCAGAAAACTTCTTAAAATAAAACAGTAGCACTAAGACAGAATTAAGTGTTCACCCTGCATGTGTAGTCAGGGACAGAGAGTTTTAAGAGGGGATTTATTTACAGATTATTTCGAGGTAGAACTTGTACTAGTGACAAATAAAATATCTTTTTAAATATATTTCTAAAAATAAAAGATTTCCGTAACTCTTAATGCTGAGGAGCATCAGAGCCTGTGTGCAGCAGGACTGGGTACAAACAGGAGAAAAGTCATACTTATACAGCACCTGACTAGACAAAGTCTATTCTGAACAAGCATAGTCTTTAATTCTTCGGTATTTGACATTGTGACTCTACGGCAGGTATCGTGGGTGTGTGTAGCCATGCATTTTTTTTAATGCTTCCTGCATCTGGTCTGGGGAGGAGTAAAGAATAGTTAGATAGGCAATTAGAATTAGCCCAGTTTATGATTGAATCTTCGATTTAAACAAAACTTCGCTTCGTAGGGAATGAGTTTTACAGCTGAAAAGTCAAGAGTGGATTTTTGCTATCGAGTGAAACAAGGTAAGTGTTGTTTTCAAGGCACTACTCCGCTCCTCGTAAGCAATAGCGTAATGGTACATAGACACAGAGAAATCTTTAAGTATCTTTATAGCTGTAAAGGTCGGATAAAACCTTAAAGTTAAAAGGAAGTGTGTTAGCACAACGATTGACCTCGGGTTTTGGACTTCATGCAAGTAGTTGCAGCAGGGGTTTTGTGCTTTTTTTTTTAACCTTGAAAAGCAGACAGGCTGCTTTAAATATTTGCAGCACACTCTGCAGTTACAGAAGAGTATTTCTAGCCTGGGAATAGAATGAGGATTTTTGCTTTATGGTGGTGTGTGTCAGTGTATTGGGATGCTCGGCCACACAGCAGAGAACAAGGTGGTGGTATCCTGAGGTACAGGAGGCAGCCCTGTCCCTGCTGAGTTTTGAGCAGGCCCCTGTCTTGAAGTTTCTCTTTCTTTGTGTTTGACCAAAATTTTTCCAAGAAATAAAGCAAGCTGTCCTCCTTTTGGAGGCTTCTTACAACTCTAAAATTTCATATACAGGAATGGTGTTTGTTCTAGCATGTGCAATTTTAATTTTTTTTTTTTTTCTTCTTTTGTGCAAGAGTGTTGCATGAAGGAGCTGTGAACGGAAGGAGAAAGCACAGGGCTGGAATAAATGAAAGAAATTACATTTATGGGTAAAAAATAAATCCTTGTGTAAATCCTTATTTTTATCTTAGTTGGGGGTTCCTTTTCTTGTGTTATTTCCAGTCATCTCGGCAGTCTATGTGGCTGTCTTTGTGTCTCCTCAGGAAACACTAGTTAAGCAGTATTACTTCTCCCCAAAAATCAAAAGCGAGGACAGTAAAGTTCTGGCCAGAACAACAAGGCACTGCGTCCCCTCCTATGATGTAAGAAGTAACACATCTGGAGGTGGAACAGTTACAGGATGGGCAGAATTAAGGAATCTAAGCAAAGTTTTATTCTTGACAACTCAAAACCCACAATAAAAGTACAGTTCAGTGAAGAATAATACTGTGGATTTGGTTGTTGTTTGACGGGGTTGAGGAAAGAAGACAAAGGAATTTACTTTTACAATATAGGTGACTTCAACGTCGGGCTCAGCTCAGAATAGCTCTGGCTGTCTCTTCTGCATCTTGGTCTTCCCTCACTTGTTAGTGATGCTGGACAGTTGGCAGATGAACAGATGCTGTGAGAACTTTCCATCAGAGGAAAGGTTAGTGGTAGGAGGAATGTCTTTATGGGAAGGAGCTATGAAAAGTTTGAGAACAGAGCAGATGAACGAGTTGTTGAAAGTTTGACATTTGTTTTTAAGAGATGTGATGCTAAAAGAAAGGGTAGTGCTGTCCTACTGCACAGTCAGTATATCTTCCTTCTCTGGATTTTGTCTTTTGCTACCTATATGCAGTGTTAGTAGATGTGTTGATACAAGTTTTAAAGTAACATATAAGTCACATGCCGTTCTATTTTAGAAGAAATTACATCTCTCTGTTGTGACACACACACACACAGAAAAGGAAATTTATAACTTGCAAAGGCAAGAACTATTAAGAAATACCAGCATTGGTGGCAGTACCTGCATTGTAAGCCTGTATATGTGTTGGCAAGCTTGACATTGCTACAAATTGACTGGTTTTTTTCCTCTTATTAGAGTCCCATCTTCCTTCGATGGAGTAATTATTCTCTATTTTTTTTATATCCCCCACTTGATTTGTTTGATCAGGTCCTGGATTTATTTAATTTTATTTATTGTGTGCCAAAGACCATTTTTAAAATTTCTTCCTAAATGTTCATTTTGTGCAAGCATTGTGTGTGATTTCAGAGTGTCTTGTAATAAACTAATTAAATTTCACAAGACCTGCAAATCTTGGATAGATACTAGGGCAAATACGGTCAGGTGCCTGCTAGTTCTGGGTGTCCTATCTAGGTCTGAAATCCTTTCAGTCACTGTTTCTGCAGCAAAGCAGAGAGCTTCTCCTCACATCTGTTGGTATCTGTGCGTTTCATCCCGGCTATTCAGAAAATAAAATGCTAGGAATTAGTAGGCGTTTTGGAAGAAAACTTTGAAAGAAGTCAGGTCCCAGCTTTGCATAAGAAATGTAGACTTGAGAAGGAATTCAGTTTGTCCAGAGGGCTTTCAGTGTCTGTATAACAAGATCACTCTTTACTTTCTCCGGCCTTATGCTTAATTTAAATACACCCTACGATTTCTGCATCAAGCAGAGCGAAGTCTGTCCTTTCGTGTACCACGCTTATTGGTTTCCCACAACATTGTCTTTTGAATGGACTGTACAAGGTAGAAAACATTTGAAAATATGTTATATGAGTGTATAGCTAGGAACTACTGATAATGCAAATGCAGATTTCTTTCTGAAAGCCAGTGAATTAAAAAACAAAGTTCATAAGTTCATGTTTGGTGGTAAATAATTATCTGTTGAGATCTGATCTGGTAAAGTACTATGCACCAGTCCACAGACTTGGTTATCAAAATGAGCCCTGGCATTCAGAGGAATTGAGCCAATACTTTAGGTACTAAAATATAACAAGCAGTTGTTCTTACACATAGTATTCACAAATTTTCAAGATAACCAGGAGATGAAAATTACAGAGGGTAAATTACGTAAGGTCAGATTTTTAAAATGGCGCACATGAGCCGTGAACTATTACTCTCTGAATGCGTTTTAAAACTTCTTTGCACAAGCCACCAAACACATGTTGGCACTTAAAATTACTAAAAAAGAAAAAATCAAAACCGTAAGACCAGAGTCTAATGTCCGTGTTTATAATCTTTTAAGTAGATGCAGCATTGATGGTTACTAGTAAGATGCCTTTTTTTCTTGAATGTGTGACTACAACACGAAAGGGTTGTTTAGAAATCCATTGATGGAGACCATAGGACCACCAAATCCTGGTTTAATTAACTAGCATTATTTAGAAAAAGAAAGCTGTTTCTTGCTGTGACTGTACATGTATATAACCCACTTCAGTAAATGATGAAATAAATGAGAAAATTTCAGTCCATTGTAGGGTTTTTTAAAAACATAAATACATGTCTAAAGTGACTCTTTTTTGGTTTTATTCTTCTGTTTTATAATTTTAAAATTCAAATAATGGTAAGTCCCTTAATTTCCAAAGAAGGAAAAACTGAACAAGGACTAAGTCAATATGTTTTCTGTAGATGTACTAAGTAGACCTGAAAAAAGAAGGTAGCTCCATATAAGCAATAGAAAGCCATGGGATTACTTTCAAAATCCACTTGGAGGTTAATGTTCCCTGGCAGTAGCTTTGTAGACTTTCTCCAGTATGGTACTGTTTTAGAAAAATCTTTCTGTTACTGGGTGCTACAAATAAAGCAATTCATTAACTGCACAGACCATGCTAAAACATTTTCTGGCACAATTAGTCATGCTCAGATACCTGTAAAACCCTTGCTGAGCATAAAAATCTTGTCATGTTTCTGAACAGGACAGGGAAAAAGAAAAATCAGTTTTCTTTCATTACTGTGTTGGTCTTGATATCACTTGCCTCGCAGAGACAGTTCAGCGGGTCTTCTCCAGCAACAACTGCCCAAGGAATCCTTCAGGAGAAAAGATTGTTCCCTCTGGAGATTCTTCTGTAGCGGTGCCTGTTTCATCATAGATAGGATTCAGTGTATATGTCCACCAGCCACACGACTTGTGTTCCCCAGACACATATTCTTTAGAGGCTGCTGGGTTTAACCAGTTGTACAAAGGGGTTGATTCTTTAACCTATTCTGAATGATAAAGAGTAATTCCTATGTGCAGTCCAAACAATTTTTATTGGCTAATCCTGGTAAAGCTTTCCTTTTCCCAATGATTCTGTTTCAGAATTGCGAAATTATTAAACTCTATCTATTTCCTTTAAAAACGCCACATTAAATAAACAGAAAATACATGAAAATGCACAATTCCAGCAAGAACGTCTGTGTCCCCAGCATATCATCACCGTTTCACCTAAACTTCCAATAATCAGTCCGACCTTTACGGGCAGTGTCTGAAATGTAGGTTATGGGATGAGCGGGAAGAAAGGCAGTGCTGCAGTAGACATTGGACAGCTTTCTATGCAGTGAACTGAAAAGTTCTGAGCCCAAAATTGGAAGACAAAACTTCCATGGATTGGCCTGGAGCACGATTAAACCATACTTTAAAAATCAGAAACCCAGATCAACCCCAGTTAATTTGCAAATTTCTTTCCAATAAAGATGTTTTTGACACAGTAGGCAGCTTTACTTAATCAGTGTTTCTTAGACCTGCTTAGGAACATGCTGTCCGCAGCAAGCTATTTTAAAAACATTTTAAATTGCAAGAACACATTTGCAAGACACCTGCCCCTGTAAGAAGTCACCCAGGAATAGTAATTAACACCTTTCTTTAAAGTGCAACAGAGAATTTCAGATGGATAGGGTCAGGAACAGTAAAACAAAACAGCAAAGAACACAGAACAATTGATTTCATAACGTTTTTTTAAATGTTGGTTGCAAAATCACTAATGAATAATGATATGTTTTCAGATGTCCAACTCCTTAAAAGACAGATAGATGCCTGCACCATCTTTGCATTCATTTGTAACAGGGTGCAGTTCTGGAAGTCCCAGTCTGTGAACTAGAAAAGGCGACAAAAGTCTTTTATATAGTGGGCAATACAAACTTGTTTCATGAATGTTACGGCTAATATGAACCAATCATAATGCAAAGGTAACTCGACGCATATTGTATAGCTGCAGTGACTACACTGCAATAACGTTACTGACAACTTCAGTTCTTTCCTATCTTCAGGAATCAGTTTCTGGTTTCCACACTGAGTGGGGAAAAAAACAGGCTGAATAATTTGGACGACTGACAGCCTGTGAGCTGCAGAACAATTTATAGCTCATGTTGGTGTACCTGATTTATATGTCCAGATTTAGTGGTTCATTTGTTAAACTGGGGGTGGAGCAGAAGGTCAGTAACTAATGCCACTGTGTCATGCAAGTCTTTTATAAATGCCTTACAGTATAAGTGAAATCCATGAAGTAGAAATAGATAACAAAAGGCAGAGACATTCTTAACAAATCACTGTGTTCTGCTTCTTGGCTCTCTACGTCTTTTGTTATCATAACCTATTGATGAGAGAGTGGTTTTGTTCCACATTTGATTTATTGTTGAGACCCAGACGAGCCCTTAGTTCAGCAATGATACAGTTACAGTGCAGTTAAATATAATTTTACACGCCAAAGGCATAGGCAAGTATCTTACCTTGACCCATGGCCATTCAGCATATGCATCCGACATCATCATATAACGAAGTGGGGGTTTCCTTTTAGGACAGCAATAGCAACAAAGTTGTTTGGATGAACAGGACAAAGTGGGTGACACTTCCATGTTGCTACAGCACATCAGAATTTTTCCATGTGCTTTGAGAACTGTTTAATCTTCATCTATTTGAACAAATAAAGGAAGTAGCCAAGGCTGTTTCTTTTCCAACAGAGAATATACAAGTATGTATTAGGCTGACATTTTCACAAAGCGGTATTTACCATTGTCAGTCCACTTAAGAATGTGATCTGTCAATTACATCAAACTTTGTTCTGAGCTGAAAGGAAAGATGATTATCTTGTCAAAAAATGGGTAGAGCAGCTGTCCATTAGATCCCCTTCGTGGTGGAAACATATACTAACGGTATACAAGGTACTCAAAAAAATCACACCTATTATTTTCATTATTAAAATACTATAAAAATGCATCTTCCAGGGAAAAAGCTAAATTCAATATGAGCTTATAGAATGACCTGTTCCTATTAAAGACTGTAGAATTTCCCATCATTACTGACTTCCATTCTAGCAATTTATTAAAGGTACTTTGTATTGCGTCAGGCTACGCATTAGCTAACTGACTTAATCAGTTCTCATCGGAGAAAGAGAAATATTCAGACAATCTGAGCTACTTCATGTTTCTTTTTTTGTTGCTGTTGGGTTTTTTTTTGTGGAAACCTATTATTTCCAAGGACATACTAATGCCTCACAGAGTGTGCTGGAAGGACAGAATTGATACAGGGGAGTGGAATGCTGTTACCCAATTCTGGTTTCACTCTCATTCTGACTTCCAAACATAAGCATTAGTCTGTCCTGGCTTCCACCCAGTCGGTGGCAAAATCGTATTTACCCAGAAGGCTGAGTTGTCAGCTGCTAGATAATTTTCCACATCGAGTAAGGAGGAGAGATGTTCATGCAACACCAACTGGGAGTTAAAATACACAGTTGAGAAATCTAAGGACCCTGTATTTCAAAATTCTTCCTACTGTATCAATGTTTTAATTTTAAAGAAAGATAAGAAGTTTAACGTAATTGTGGTAGACATCTTTACCATATTTACTGGTGGCAGTCATCACTGTGTTTGATCTTAAAAAATTACTGATTTAATATTTTAGAAAAATATTTTTATGCTTACTTTCCCGCTCAGTCATGTGACTTACTTTACTGGTACCTCCTGTAAGTTGGTAGTTCGGTTTTGGCTAATAGGTATGATGATTTTCTAGATAAACAAAATTAAATACCTAAAAATGTAGTATTGCATTTAACTTTGAAAAGCTGATATAGTGAATGTACCTTTTAGATAAATTGAAAACTTATTTGAGGAGCTGCGTCTGTCACCTGCAGTGAAGTTTAAAACCCATGGCTTTAGTCCAAGTATTTTTTAATGCAGGGGCTGACATTAAAATCACAGGGATTTCTTTTACAAATAAGGACTCCAGAAGTACTGGTGTGTCTGTAACATCGGGTATTTTGGCTAGTTATATGTGTATTCAGTTCTAGTTGATTCCGCTGAAATTGTTTTTCTTTCCATCTGGCTCGTAAACAGTGTGGTTCAAAGTTGTTCTTCATGTTGCAGACTTTACCATTGGAACATGCCAAGTGTATTGCTTAATTCAAATATTGATAAAATGTGTATTTCATTTATATCTGTGTAAATATGAAAGTAAGTGAAGTTGAAGTTACACTGCCTTTAAACAAACTCACAGGTCAGTATTGTTTGAAAGCGAATGGTTAAAATCAGACACCTGAGTGAGAGTCAGCTTAATCATTATCAGGTGAAGTCAGGGGTACTAGACTGTCAGAGTTCAGTGCTGCATAGTTAAATGCTCAAACAAACCCATCCAACTCACACACCCCAGTTCCTCGGTTCTGGAGCCACCTTCAGGATTGCTCATTCTCCAAAAGGCTTAGAATTCAGCAAAATCTGAGAAACCAGGAAGAGGACAATTCTGTTCACTCAAATCTGATGTCGTAGCTGAACTCCAGCTGGCAACTAAGCACCACACAGCTGCTGGCTCACCTCCCTCCCCCAGTGGGATGGGGGAGAGAATCGAAAAAAAAGTGAAACCCATGCGTTGAGATAAAGATGGTTTAGTAAGATAGCAAAGGAGGAGAAAATAATAATAATAATAATAGAATATACAAAAGAAGTGATGCACAGTGCAATTGCTCACAGCCTGCTGACCAACACCCAGCCCGTCCCCAAGCAGTGATTACCTCCCATCCCAGCCAGCTCCCTCCAGTTTATATGCTGGGCATGATATCATATGATATAGAATATCCCTCTGCCCAGTTTGGGTCAGCCATGCTGGCTGTGTCCTCTCCCAGCTTCCCGTGCACCTCCTTGCTGACAGAGCATGGGAAGCTAAAAAGTTCTTCACTTATTGTAAGCACTACTTAGCAACAACTAAAACATCAGTGTGTTATCAACATTATTGTCAAACTAAATCCAAAACACAGCACGGTACCAGCTGGCAGGAAGAAAATTAACTCTATCCCAGCTGAAACCATGACATCCAATTAGAACTAATACTGTTTTATACTGCAATAAGTGAAGAAATATTTCTGGATGAGTAATTTGTAAAATTCTTTATGGCCAAGTAATTTGGTGTGAGGAAAGAATAGGTATGAATCTTTTTTTAAAGAAATATGACAACATTCACATTTTTCCTCAGTGAGTATTTTGATCAGCTGTATGTTTTTCGATTTCCAGCTGCTGCTTTTTTATTGTTGATGCGTTACCAGCTGTAAACTTTTCATGCGAACTGTGATTGCGTCATCTGCTAAGAAGTGGTTGCCTGCTCATTCCTTTCATCTTCTTCCTTGTGCAGAATATTTTCAGATTTTCTGAAATCTACCAAACATTCTTTGGGAACCCAGTCCACAGTAGAGCTGCCTCAGTCTCCGTGCAGTTCAGAGCATATCCTGACCATTCACTAGGCCTGTAGGACTAAGAGTGTGACTCCTCAGCAGTCTTGTGTGTGCGTATGTTGCACTGCTCTGCTTGAAGTATTTATTTCCTTCAAAAATATGCTTATTCTGCACTTAATGGGAAAAAATACTTTAGCCAGTGCCATAAATGAAAATTAATTAAAATGCAATTAAGTCAATTATGACAGACTCTTATCTTTAGAAATTTCAGGCTATTATTCTGAGGAAATTAGGCATAGTCTCTCTATAATTAGTGAGAAAATATACTGAAATGGATAATGCATGTCAGAGGCTGCCAAAATACTTGTTTTTAAAACAAAGATCCTTCAGGGAATGTCCCAAACTCCCAGTTTTATGGAGCTTTAGAATTTGTTTGCAGACCTTTACATTACCAGGCCCACGTAATTACAGCGATTAAACTGTGCCCGTAAGGCTGCCGGCTTTCTCCTGATGCTTTCTCTCACACACACTGCTATTGCCAGTGCAGCTACTGGTACTGATAGTGGGAGCCCTATCATAGAAGCTCCAGGCAGCTGCCAGCACTTCAAATATTGGTTGTCTAAACCTGCTCAAAGCAGGTCTGTACACAATAAGCAGGTGATGCTGGGGGTTGGAAGGCATCTTTGCATTCTCTGCTGCAAGGTTCCCAGTGAATCAGTATCAACAGTGGTTATTCTCCCTTCCTTTCTCCTCTTCCAAAAGCTCAGCCTGCAATGTTCATGCAGAGTTTCTCCTTTGTTTCAAGATCCTTTTATACCTATGGCTTTGTTTCTATTAGGTGCTGATTCTTCATCTGATTCACCACTTTTGCTGTCTCCCCTGTTGCAGCATTTTTGAAAACTGTGAAGAGTAGTCTGAGAGTGGGAGACGCTTTGATGCATCAAAGGAAGTCAGCCCGTAGCCTGTTTGCTTTCCCCTCTCATATTCTTATGTGGGCATACTGAAGAGAAGTTGTGCACTGCTACTGCACTTTTTAACAGAGGGAGCAGATGAAGTTGGCAAGACGTTAAAAAAACCCCATTGTCTGCGTTCCCCCATCCCACCTCTTTTTATCAGTTACAATTAAATTTTCTACTTAATCAAAAAATGATTCTTTCAACAGCTGTTTTGCTTTGTGCATTTGGTAGCATTTGATGTATTGCCAGGCAGTTAACCTGTTTGGCTTGTTAGCTGGTAGGGTCTGTGGAGAAATATACAAAATGTACAAAACCTGTCAGATTATTTCCAGCTTCCTTTATTCTTTCACAATAAACTTAATCTAAAATGAGCTGTGCAGCAATGGTACTTTATCAGCAGACTGTCAGAATTGTCCTGTCCTGCAAGCTGCTCTTGGTAGTTCTGCAGGCTTGACACAGCTCTTCTTTCGGTTTCAGTGATGGATTTTTCAAATGGGATGTCAAGTTCCAGCAGCAGCCAATTAGCATAGCCTTGCTGGTAGTTTGAACCGATTAGATTTTGGGTTATCAGAGCATGCCATATCCAGATTCTCTGGGTTAGTGGCACAGTTAGGATATGCAGCTTTGAAATAATAACTCCCTTGGCCTAAGTCCAGACTAAGCTGCAGTTCAGACACTGCCCTCCAAAACAACAGGCTTTGTTAGGACAGGAGTGATTTTACGGGACATCAGATTGGCAGGTCAGAGAACATCAGTGTTAACACACCCTGATTTTGTCTGCTGACACTGCTGGTTAGTTTAATTCTTGTTTATTATATGTCAAGTCAGAGTATAAAACCCCTCTACTGATGTGAGTACACTTATACGCAAATATTCTGCAGAATCAGATCCCAGATATAGGCAGTTTTCAATTAAAAAAAGTCTTGGAAAAAGTTAGCTTAAGCAAATGCAGAGATATTGCAAAAGTTTTAACATAACCATACTCATTTATAAGACATCTATAACGTAATGATAAAGAAAAGTTGTATATGAACATACTTGCTTCAAATATATTTATAACCTAAATTCTAAATGCAGAAAGGCTTAGCAAACACAAAAGAGGTGAGTAAACATGTTTTTTTCTGTATATCCGTAATTTTTATGAAATAAGCATTTTCAACTTACACATTGCTTCCCATTTTGAAGAATTAATTTTTTTCCCATCCTGAGATACAGTAACCCGAATGTAAAATTCAGTTGGAAGTCACTGATAAAATTTCCAAATGATAGATTTAAGAGCTTTTCCTTAAACTGGATTTTAAAATAATTCCAAAGGGATTCTTTGAAATGTAGTGTTATTCATGTCTTCAACTCTGCACTTATTTTCTTGCAAAAGAATAATTGGTGGGAAAAAAGACTTTCATTTGTGTGAGACAACAACAGCTTTCATGCTAATTGTAATGTTAATTAAAGACCCAAGTGTTAACAAGGACAACAAAAAGGTGCTTGCTTGTGGTATTTTGAAATGTAGTTGGGTACTTAGTTCCATAATGGTTTCTATTCTACTCATGTGATATGGAAGAGTGTGCCTTCCTGTCTTCACTGCTCTTTTTGGACAGTTCTGGGTTGTATATTGTTAAGTGATTTGAGCATTGAGGAGGCTACATTGTGCAACAACCACAGTTTTGAAAGGCTTTACTGGAACACAGCTTCTTCAAAGATTGCTTACAAAACGTGTGCTACCAGGGTGTCTGGTGACAGTGAATGCACTTGTCTTTTGTTAAAGATGATGTAGCCAATGTAAATAAGTAACTTTTCCTTTGCCTTTCCCCTCATCCTCAAAATCCATCAGTAATCTGGGAAAAAAAACGCGCCCCAATGCTGATATAACATAAAGGTGTCAGGTTTGAACACAGGGCTTGGAAATGAAAATTAAAGGTACGGTTGGCAATTCCCACAGTTGTTCAGTAACACATATGTTTGGTATTGTGAATGGCTGACCTAGTCAATGTGTTCTAGAAACCATTCTCAAATGTTCTTAAGCTTGTTAGACTATTATGTTTCAGTCTGGCTGTTTTGGCTGCTGTACAGCACAAGGTACATGGTAACAGAAATATGTTCAGATATCTTTCCCCCTCCCCCGCACCCCTCTCTTCTTTAAAATAAATTTAAAAAACCACAAACCAAACATCAATAGCGCAAGTGTGGCACTGTGAGCAAAGTAAATTGCATGAGACTGTCTCTCGTTTTGTGATGACTACGACTTTCCTCCTGAAAAATCTGTCTCCTTGGTAAATCTGCTGCCCGCATTAACCCCTCTGCAAATATCTGTGCAAATGGAAATAGATTACAACAAGGTCATAGTGTAACTTCTAAGTCTGAATGAAGCTGCTGATGTATTTTCACAACAGGAAATATTTCTGTTTTAAATCTTTTCCTTTGCCATTACTTTTTTGTTTTGGTGAATCTAGAACAAAGAGACTGACCAAATCCAGAAAATTAGTTTTAAAATAAGGTTACTTGAGAATATGCTTCTACTTTGGTATATAGGATACATCTACAGATCGACCATCCTCTCTCTTGGATTTTGTTGATGTGTCAGTAAGGAAAGTCATGAATACATTATTGCTTTATGAAAAACACTTAGCAAACAGTTTCTGCTCTGCAACTGTTATAGGCACAGAATTAAAAACTGGGCCCTTTGTCAGGGCTTTTTTTTAGATCTCATAGCCTATGTGGTAAAAACCAACTTTCATTAGAGTTACTGTATACTGTACAATGAGATTGATGTTCACATGTGCTACATAACAGTGTGAAGCTTCTACCTAAATGTTGGGTTTCTGTTTCAGATCAAACAATTCACAGTGAAAGATTATACAATTCCCACAGATGCCTTTCCAGTAAGTTCCTTTATGCAGAGCTGGAGGGGAGGCAAGATGTTGGCATAGCTGTTGACCTAAAAACCTGCTATGCCAACATATTGTCATCTTTCCTGTCTGTTTGCGGCAGAGGGAAATTCTCCATTGTAATGGACATTTGGAACAGCTTTAGTCTTTATAGATAACTTGAAATGCCATTTCTCTGGCCCCACTTGTGTGTCAATCTGGCAAGTGTTTATTGATTGTATAACTACCGGAAGAAGGACAGAATTTGAAAGATTTTTTTGTTACTGAAACGACAAACTGCTTACCTTGCCCTGAAAAAGTTAGCGTAAAGATGCATTAAGAAAGGAACTGGGGAGGCTTGAGGAGGCTGTCAGGGAACAGGACAAGAATTGAATCTTTTACTGCCTGACCTGTACATGTTTGCAGGGAGATGATGAGTTGTCAGTTAGCAGCCTACATAGCAGTAATTCCAGTTACATATTTTTCCCCTAATTCTGCTTATATGCTCCTTCCCTATGTACTTTTAATGTTTGTACTTTCTGTTAAGAGCCATCTAGTAAGGGGTTTTGAGCAATGAGAATACAGTGGTAGTCAAAAAATGAATGAGCACCCACTAAAGAAATGTGGTTAGCTGCATTTCACTGATCTGCTTCCAATACATGAATAAGAATAAAAAAAACAGTAAAACTTGATCTTGAAGAAGATCTCATGATTGCTGTACAGGGCACCTCAAGAAAAATGTAAATTACTTGAATGATGAAATTGCTACACGTATTCATTCTACATAAGATTAACTTCACAAAATTAGAGTTTTGCTTCAAGAATCTAAAATTAGAATCTTGATCAGGAGCCATAGTGCTACTTAAAAAAACCATAATGAAGCAGAACTTGATTCCAGGTTGTGTACATTTGCAGTAGTCCTTTTACAGTGACAGCCCTTCCTGTCACTCAAGTATGGAGTTTGACCAGTACAAGGAAAAAAAGATAAATCTGTTATGACTAGGTTGTGTCATTGCCAAACCTATTTTGGTTTAATAATGTCATTATTAAATTATTACTAATAAATTATTAAACATAAAATTATTGTAATATAAATAATATAATAATGTAATTTAACAATCACAATAACAAAACTACACCCGCCATAACAAAAGAATTACAAGTTAAATGTTCCTATCACTTTCAGCTCTCTAGTAATCAATTTTATTTAACCTCTACACTTAAGCTGTGCATTTGAAATGGGAGGTCACGCAGGTAATGTACGAACTGCTCATTTTGGTACTGTAATGCACTCATGATGACAAACCTAGAGCAGAGCACTAAATAGAGTTGTGGAATATTCCATCATTCTTGCAGACATACAGAATTCTCATCTCCTGTTCCACAGTGATGTTAATCTGATGTATAAATAACAAGGTCTGAAGGCTAAAACACATTGTATTACTCTTGTTCTTAAAGCAGGATGCAGGCACAACTAAAAATTCAGCTCCCCTCCTGCCCCAAGCCTACCATGGGTCCACAATGTTCTCTCTAGCACCTCACAAGCAGAGATGACAAAACCTTTGTTTTGGCAAAGTAACAACTCTTCTTTCTCAAACTTTAAAAAAGAACTCAGACCTCTGTAGTACTGACTTTTAAATACCATGTTTTGGCTGGAGCTTAGCCCTCTATGTCAATGACCAGCCGGAGTGCATGGAGCTCCACCTGGGGATAGATGAGGAGCCGACTGACATTACAGACGGGGTCTGCTACAGGCCACCAGACCAGGAGGACCAAGTGGATGAGGCCCTCTATAGACAGATAGGAGCAGTCTCATATTACAAGCCCTGGTCCTCATGGGGGACTTCAATCATCCCAATATCTGTTGGAGGAGCAACACAGCAGGCCCTCCGTTCAGAGTGAGATGCTGTTCATGCCCAGTGTGGTCCAGGAGAGTTCAAAGGGCCTCACTTAGGACTACTGTTTATAGCGTTGTGAGATGTTTGGCTTTAGCCATCAGTAAATTTCCATCCTGGCCACAGTCTGGGTTGGTGATTACTGGAATTCTCAAAATTCGAAGGACACTGGTGCCATTTCACTTGGGTTACAATCCAGATAATGTATGTTTGAAAGCTGTCAGGGGATGACTGAATATTCCTGCTCTCATTCCCCACCTTGTCCAGGCAACTGGAGTTCTTGGTATGGTCAGTGCTGCTCCCCAGCTTAGCCATGTAAGTCTTCATGGTATGGTCAAGGGACACTTAACTGCCAAACTCATCATACAAAGGCCAAGACGTGATGGGAATTCCTGAGATTGTAGAGTGGTCCAGGAGAGGGGGAGAAATGCACCACCACACCTGGAGGGAAGATGGGCCCAAGAAAGTTGGTTAATACTCAAGGATCACCTTAGCCAAGCTCAGAAGTGATGCATTCCAACAAACAGGTGGTCAGGCAGAAACACCAGGAGTCCTGCATGGATGATCATGTTGCTCCTGGACAAAGTCAAGTACAAAAAGGAAGCCTACAGAGAGTGGAAGCAGGGACAGGTAGCCTGGGAAGAATACAGAGAAATTGTCTGAGCAGCCAGGGATCAGGTTAGGAAAGCTACAGCCCTAATAGAATTTAGTCTGTCCAGGGACGTCAAGGGCAGCAAGAAAAGCTTCTATAGGTACATCAGTGATAAAAGGAAGACTAGGGATAATGTGGGCCCTCTTCGGATGGAAACCAGAGACCTGGTTACCTGCAATATGGAGAAGGCTGAGGTACGCAACGGATTTTTTTGCTTCAGTCTTCACCGGCAAGTGCTCCGGCCATACCACTCAAGTTGCAGAAGGCAAAGGCAGGGACTGGGAGAATGAAGAAATGCCCATTGTAGGAGAAGATCAGGTTTGAGACCATCTAAGGAACCTGAAGGTACACAGTTCCATAGGACCTGATAAGATGGATCGACGGGTCCTGACGGACTGGCAGATGAAGTTGCTAAGTCACTATCCATCATATTTGAGAAGTCGTGGCAGTCTGGTGAAGTTCCCAGTGACCAGAAAAGGGGAAACAAAGCCCTCATTTTTAAAAACAGAAAAAAGGAAGACCCAGGGAACTACAGGCCAGTCAGACTTACCTCTGTGTCCAGCAAGATCCCGGAGCAGATCCTCCTGGAAGTTATGCTGAGGCACAAGGAAAATAAGGAGGTGATTGGTGACAGCCAATACAGCTTCACTGAGGGCAAATCATGCCTTTGTGCGACCCGCCTCCCAAATAAATGTCACTGTCAGAGTGCAAACATATTACTCCTGCCTTGTAACTTCAAGATGTTAAAAAGAGATGATTCCAGGTAAAACAACCTGGGCAAGACATACTTGGATCTGTACTGACATGCAGACTGTAGTTTTCTTATCCACTTCACTCTGAAAAATAAGGCATTTCAACAGCCGCAGATTATGAAGTTTTGGTGTGGGTATTGACTGAACTGACTAAAGCCTTAACCAGTTAACTAGATGGAATATAGCAGCATTCATTACAAAAGACAGCATGTTACAGGATGCTTTTGATGATAATCTGACATTATATATTATTAAAAATTTCCAGAATTTATCAGAAGAGGCAACTGTTTACTTATTTATTTTAGTATGTTAGACATTTCCTTTTGTCTGCTGCTTTAAACTGGATTTCGTTGAAGTAAGAATGGATTCGAAACCAAAATTCGCATCTTGTGAAGCCTTCATAATTTTTTGAGGTTTGCTGGACTGGGCCAGGAAGTTAAGATTTTTTAAACATTCTGAAAAGTTTTGTCTTTGCATTTCTGAAAACTTGCATTTCAGCTGCACTGAAACTTTTTGTTTCAGTTCCAACTTTACACAATGCAGTTTTAGTAATACACCTGTAGAGCCTAAACAATACTGAGCCTTGTCTGCAACAAACTACACAGAAATCAGCATATTCTGTGGAGAGATGAATTATGGCAGAATCTTATTGTTCCTGTTGGAAACCACTGCACTGCAGTAACAGAGTGTCTACTATACTATAGATACTGTAAATCATATTTACTGTATCATAAGAAACTTATTCTCAATAAGTGCACTTCAAGTAAAGGATAACTGGTTTACTTGTTTTGTGTGTGTATAGATTTAAAATTTATGTTAAAGGTGGTCTGATATGTTCAGAAGAATGATAACTGGTGTAGAAAAGAGCTGAACAAGAACAAAGAAAATGATCTGTATCTTTCTTGCCAAACACAAGACTGCGCAGAATTATGAGGAAGGGGAAGGCAAAGGCCTGGGGTGAGATTCTGACCTTGCTGGTGTCAGCAGAACTACTGCTTCATCCTTGTTTTGGATGAAGATATATTAGTGGAATTAAGTTTACTCTTAGTGAAGTTCTGTTTTACAATTCTCTTCTACGAACTACAATCCTTAAAAATAGTGAAGTACCGTGCTTCATTTATCATCCTAACAGATACTCCTTGTTACTAGTGCTTACATATTCTGCACTGCGTTTGACGCAGCAGCAGAGGAAACTTGTAGGCCTATTTACATTGCCAGAGAAGGAGACAATTTGTCTGAGAGGGAACTGGGGAATGCAACACAAGCACTCTGCCAGGCAGACCAGTGGGTGACCTTCCTTAGTCAGCAAGATTCAACAACAGTTGACAAGCACAGCTCCTGTGATCATGGAAATACACTGCAAATATAGCACAGGGGTTGTCCGATGTAGGAAAATAGCACTGGGGAGGGAAAATAAGGAAAAGGTAATTGAACACTAGTAACACAAAGTATCTTCAGAAATGAGTGGAAGAGAAAGCAAAGAGATTTTTGTATCTCCAATGATTTACTATCCTCTGTACTAGATTTGACACTTAGAATCTCTGGTTTGACGAGACCCATTGTTTTTTATAGCATTGATTTTACTCTCTGCTGCTATGTGAGAATTGCTACCACAACTGAGACATGCAATGAGGCAAGAAAAGGTACAGAACAAAAGTTTCTGTTCTTTCATACTTTTGTGATCATGGCACAAATAAAACCAAATTGTTTCAGTCTGTTGACTTGTTTGAAGAGTAGCTTTCAAAACTGTTCCGGAAGACAAAGGCCCATCCTTACCCAGATCAACTGCAAAGCTTCTTTTATGGAGAGAGATTAGAACTGTTCTCTCACAGCATACACAGACCTACCACACAAATCACAACAAGAAATGCTCCTCAAATGAAGCACTGTATTGAAAGCCATTTGTCAAACACTGTTTGCTTCTTACCTTGCAAAGTTTTTCAGTAGATAATAAAGATTTTTCTGTCCTTCTTTAATGAGTGCAGTTGGAAGTATAGAAGATGACAAGGTGAAGTTAGTTACACCTCAATTAGATAAATCAATTTGAATCTAGGTTGGCTGTTGGTAATAGTTTCTTAAAATATTCTTTTCATAACCAAGTAATTTCTTAGATTGTTTCCAAGAGCATATACATGCCAGTCCTTAAAGAATACTCAGTTTTCAATAGCTCCATTGACAGATATTCCCTAGCATTAAGTATTTTGGATATACTTAGAAGAGTTTTGTTCATGGCTTCTGCCAGCTCTGTAGTGCATGTCTGGTCTTTAATCATTCAGGGATAAATTGCATTATTTCTGATAGATGGTTTCTACACTATTAACTGATTATTAAGATTAGTTACCTATTTAAGTTGTGGGACCTCACTTTTTATATTCACTGCTGCGTTTGTGTTCTTTTAGAGTTGAAAAGTTTTCCAGTGCTGAAATACATGCTTAACTGGAGAGTAAGGAAAACAGACATAATTGAGTAGGAAATGGAATGAACTGTCTACTTATTGCCATTCATGGAGGAAAAAGTATTCTTATTTGGGAAAGACAAGACAAGGTTAATAATGGTACTAAAGAAAATAGTTCTGTTTGCTCAAGAACAAGAAGGAATTGGAGGAAAGTTGGCATGTACAGAGAGAAAACTATTTCAAAGCTCTTCCCTCCTTTTCCATCACCTGATGAAACTTGCTTATATCTGTTGCTGACCTGTATGCATGTGTGTATACAGAGGGTTTATTGACTGATTCATAGGTAGGTAAGTACGTGTGTGTGTGCACAGTAGTAATTCTGAAATATCTGAGTAAGGTTCTATTCAATGTATTTTAAAATTAATGCAGTGCCAAGTAATTCTTTAGTTAACTTCCCCACCTCAAAATCAGTGTTTCTTGAACCACAATAAACACAAAAAAGCACAAACACAAATAAACATCTCTTTCATTCCCTTACACAGCACAAAAAGGAGTAGCTACGATTTCTGTGAATAAAATCAACATTTCTTACACACCTGTTTTACAGTCAAAAAGCTGGTAAATAAATTCATGTCGTTCATAAGAAATTATCATTAAGAGCACAAGAGACTGCTTATGTCTATCTCTAAATGCCTATTGTTCTTCTCGAAGTGTGTATCTGGGCTAATTTTAATAAGATAGTGCCTCTTCAGGTAATGTCCTGGGCTTACTGAAGTAACCATCAGCTGGATGGTTGCTAATCTGGGCTCCTGGCTACACATCTATACAGATATCCCATTTTCAGGCATAATATACATAATGCAGCAAACTGCTGTGATCATTTCTCTGCCAGCTGCCAAACTATTCTCCAACAATTTCCCAACAAACACTACGCACAGTCCACTGCTTCCATCTTCTGCTGAGTTTATAGAGTAGGATGCAAGAACTCATCTGTGTATATATTTAACAGTGCTTGGATGAGCGTATTCTCATAATGAGGTCATAAAGCAGGTCAAAAGGGAGTAGAAAAGCCCATGCAGAATTTGGGTAACATGAAAAGTCTCCAGTCAGTGTCACTGCTGAGCAGGGCTGACTGCAAAAGCCTCATCTGGGAAGGCTCTGCAGCTGCTTTATCCAAATGTCCAGACCTGCTGTAATGATGCTTTAAGATTGCACCCTTTTTTAAGGCTACCTTTGACTTTAGACAGGGTAGAGAAAGGATGAAGAAGGACGCTAACAATGAAGACATAATATCCATGACTTCAGTACCATTAAGGAAGCTTATTTGAGTAACCGTGATTTCATGCATACTGCTTACCTTGATCACGTCTCTTCAGTTCCCGGCATATAGCTCTGCATGGCAGCATATTTCCCTGTAGCTTTTCCATTCCAAAATAGGGACAAAGCTATTTCCAAAAGCAAAAGCCTCCACAGTAACCAGCACCCTCTTGTGTCCATGGTGTGCAGAAGCCAAACCCTGCACCAGGTAACTCCGGGTGACTCCGGATCCTCATTCACTGCTTGGTTCACCTTGCCCTGCCCCAAATCTGATGTGACAGCAGGAACCTGAAGGCTCACACAGGTTACTCCAATAGCTTATTATTGCCCAGGCAGGAAAGCAGTAATTAGCACAGTAATTGGGTACCTCACATGTTAATTTGCACAAAAACCATCAGAGATCTTTGACCTGAACAACTTTTGCGCCAGTATTTCTTTGGAGCTACCACCACATTTCCAGGAAATGTCAAAGTTTCTCAAAAAGGAGTTTACACCATGTTTTCAACAGAAGGCAGAAAGTCCTCAAAATACTCCATGGGATCTTCAAATCTCTAGTGCTTCACTCTGTTAAGGATTTGTGAGCTGTAAATTGCACAAGAAATAGAGCACGCTTAGCAATGAAATGACATAAGTAGATCCAAAGCAGAACAAATACACAGTTTGGTAGGGTACAGCATCAGTATCTAAATAAAAGCACAACTGATGCAATCACCAGGGGAACAATTCTCTTATGTCAAAAATGACGAGGACTGCCAGCCCCTAAACTGTTCATAAAATAAAGATTTTTTTCTGTTTGGATTACTTCATAGAGAAAATCAGAATTGCATATAGTTTGTAAACAGCTCTGTAGAAACCACTGAACAGCTATAGTGTTTAATAAAGAACTGCATTTTTTTGCAACTTTTCAAAATCCTCCTACAGAATTGTGTGGCATATACACACACAGAGCAATGATTCTCCAAGAATCCTCCAGTATGATCACCATTTTCTGTTTAAGTCAGTCAAGGTATTTTGCACATGAATATAACCATATTTTATCAGGCTTGTATTAATATTTATCTACATAGATTTTTGTCATCTTTGCCAGCTGAGTCTTGAATAAGTTTTCCACATAAATGTGGAAATTTTAATCCATTTTAAATTCACAAGGTGCCAGATAGAGATGTATCAGAGTCTGTAGTAGGTGAATTGAGTACATATAAGATAAATTCTGAAGAATATAAGAGGCAACAATAGTGCTTAATGCACTCCTGAAGATATATTTAAAGAAAAAAATACCTCTGGTCACAATAATTAATTCAGCACCAGGGAAAAGACTTCAGTGAAATTTCTGGGCCTGGCAGTGTCTCACACCGTACAAAGTAATTCAAGCATCTCAAAAAAACAGCTTTGTCTCCTGAGCCACAGTGTTCCTTTTGTATATAATGAGGGTGAAATATCACGTACTAAAAAATCCTAGATCAGATCAAATGAGGGATTGACATATTTCAAATTTCTGTCATCTAATGTATGTCAGGAATACAGTAATGTATGGGTACGAAGGGATGAGCAGCTGCCAGCCTGCTCTTGCAGCCTAGGTGGGCCACAGCACACCCAACTTAGATGGCGTGCCTTCATGTCCACTAACGTCCACTGGTGCATTATCACGCACTACCTGTGCCACGATTGTTCATAATACCCTGTCGGGAGAAAAAAAGTCCCACTTTTTTTTGATGTCATACCTATTGCTACAAATAAATGAGCTAATCCAGCTTTGATTCTGCACTGTAAGAAGACTTAGGATCACCGTCTTTTGCCTACAAAAAGTAGCTTGAATAACATAATATCCAGGCTATAGATCTGTTCTGCAGGTGAGCTTAGTAAAACGGTTAAAAAAAAAAATCTGTGCTCAAATGCAGAAAAATATCCCCCCCTGCTGGACTTTGTAAAGGTGTCTGTTAATTTCATGAATACAAATGAGATGTGAGTTTATAACAAAACTACCTCTTGTACAGCTTCCTCCACGGATATGGCACAGAAAAAGTTATAATCTCTCATTTGTCTTTATGTTTTTCATTATACTCTTAATTTTAATTGCATTTTATTTAATTCCGCAGCCCATTATCATCATTAGTGTAATTTCAGTGATCTCTATTTGGTAAGGATGTGCACATTCAACTTATTCATCAATGACCTGGATGAAGAGTTAGAATGTACCCTCAGCAAGTTTGACAATGATACGTAACTGGGAGGAGTGGTGGATATATCGGAAGGCTGTACTGCCATTCAGCGAGACCTGGACAGGCTGGAAAGTTGGGCAGAGAGGAATTTGATGAAGTTCAACAAGGGCAAGTGCAGGGTCTTGCATCTGGGGAGGAACAACCCCATGCACCAGTACAGGCTTGGGGTGGAGCTGCTGGAGAAGCAGCTCTGTGGAGAGGGACCTGGGTGTGCCGGTGGATGACAGGTTGAGCATGAGCCAGCAGTGTGCCCTGGTTGCCAAGAAGGCTAATGGCATCCTGCGGTGCATCAAGAAGAGTGTGGCCAGCAGGACGAGGGAGGTTCTGCTCCCCCTCTACTCTGCCCTAGTGAGGCCCCATCTGGAGTACTGCATCCAGTTCTGGGCTCCCCAGTTCAAGAAAGTTCTGGGCTCCCCAATTCAAGAAAGATGAGGAACTACTGGAGAGAGTCCGGTAGAGGGCTATGAGGTTGATGGGAGGACTGGAGCATCTCTCCTATGAGGAAAGACTGAGGGAGCTGGGCTTGTTTAGCCTGAAGAAGAGAAGGATGAGAGGGGACCTTATAAATGCCCGTAAGTATCTTAAGAGTGGGTGTCAAGAGGACGGGGCCAGACTCTTCTCAGTGGTGCCCAGCAACAGGACAAGGGGTAACAGACACAAACTGAAGCATAGGAAGTTCCGTTTGAGGATGAGGAAGAACTTCTTCCCTCTGAGGGTGATGGAGCACTGGAACAGGCTGCCCAGGGAGGTTGTGGAGTCTCCTTCTCTGGAGATATTCAAGACTCACCTGGACAAGGTTCTGTGCAGCCTGCTGTAGGTGACCCTGCTTTGACAGGGGGGGGTTGGACTAGATGATCCACAGAGGTCCCTTCCAACCCCTACCCTTCTGTGATTCTGTGATTCTGTGATTCTGTGACTGGTCTGAACTGTTACCTGTTTAATGGATAATTTCAAGCAGAAAACAACTGCCTATGTTGTCTCCCTAATTAACAACCAGAATTCAATTATACTTTAAATAACTCTGTAAAGAACGCTTTGTCTTGGCCTGGAAGATACAGGAGCAGAATCTTTAAAGCTTAGTTATTTGCATTTCTCAGTTGACTTTGTGGGGTGGTTTCTTTCTTTCCTTACAGATGTTATGAAAAGGCGATAAAAAGAAAAAAAGTGGCAAACCAGTAAATGAGAGTTTTAAAATCTTGTTGGAAATATTCCTAAACTCACTGACTATTCTGAAGGTAAAAAAACAATGCATAATTGCTTTACAGATCTTTTTGGAAACAGCAGATTAATTTCTGGCTGATACAACACAGAAGAGTGTACCTGAAAATCATGTGCCGTTAATTAACTCTAAATGCCCTAGAATTTCAGTCAGGCGAAATGTAGTTTGACCAGATCAGTGAAAACGGTCATGCCAGAATTGCAGCTCCAGAAGGGGGAAAGTCTGCCTGTCTAGTGTGACCTCTAGTGTGACTAAGTCTGGTGAAGAATCATAGAATCTCTGAGGTTGGAAGAGACCTCTAAGATCATCAAGTCCAACCATCAACCCATCACCACCATGCCTACTAAATCACCTTTCCCAGGATGGAGGTGAGGCTGACTGGCCTGTAGTTCCCTGGGTCCTCCTTCTTGCCCTTTTTGAAGATTGGAGTGACATTGGCCTTTCTCCAGTCCTCGGGCACCTCTCCTGTCCTCCAGG
>Ga0065711_1033961_pt1 | contig 24505 bp, 21 predicted proteins | sample Hoacrofraction12_FD_59098 | JGI IMG/M metagenome (GOLD analysis project Ga0065711, IMG submission 59098) | Hoatzin crop microbial communities from Cojedes, Venezuela - Epithelial fraction 12 v2 (version 2) | ecosystem: Host-associated > Birds > Digestive system > Esophagus > Crop | place...
TGGGTCCCGGCGACCCCCCGCGGCGGGAGGGGTCGGCCCTGCCTTCGCGCACTGTTAAGACTCCCGGGGCTGCTCGCACCTGCTACGGTTCGCTGCCGTTAAGGCCAACGTCAATCATAAATACAGAGCGACGCGAGGGCTCTTCTTTATTATTATTATCACTGTTATTATTATTATTTTGCCTTACCTCCTCCCGAAACGCGCACCTCGGCGTTCGCCCCGCGCTTCTGTGGAAAAAAAAAAAAAAGGGGGAGCTCTGCAGGCGCCATGAGCAAAATTACGTTTTATTTCTCGGTCATTCAAATTTCAGCAATTTCCCTACGCCGTGTCCCAGGCCTGTTTGGGTACAATGGGTCAGAGGTGGCGTTGTTTGTTGGGGTTTTTTTGGGTTTTTTTTGCTTTTCTACAATATTCATATCTAAAGAAACGCATTTGGGTTTGAATTTGCATATTCTGCGCTCCAGTCTGAAAAGAGCTACACATGCTTACGCAGCAACAGCCTCATTACGTGGTAACCACTGGGGTTTTTTTTCTGTGTGTGTTATACAAGAGAACCTAAACAAAAGACACTCACAGATATTTAAAACCCAAGTAAACTTAGGCAAACAGAATTTGTGCATGCAGGACTAAATTTAACCTTCTGGGAAGAAGAAAATGCAACAGGATCAAAGAGCCAAGTCACTCATTTCCTAGATTAAATAGACCTCCTCGTCCTTCACTGATCTCGGCTGATGTCAATGCTCCTTGCTGTATCTTCAAGCACTTCACTTGGACAAACAACGTGCCTTCAAAAATCAGACAAGAAAAGCATTCGGATCGGCTGAATCTAAACTACTCGGTAAATTTCAAATATTCCAGGTCTAGCCCATCGGCCTGGCTCTTGTTGGCTCTGCCTACACAGACATGGTGTAGCTGATTAACAGTCTAAACCTCTTGCTCTCTTGACCAGCGAGGCCTGAAGGTGCTCTGGCAACAGGAGAATTCACATCTAAGCGCCGCACAGGACCCACCACCCGTCCTCCTCTGTGGAGACAAGCTGGTGGGCTTCAGTGCTGATCAACACCCGGCAAAAGCAGAACCTTGCTGCTGCGTCAGTAAGGCACAGCAAGCAAGACCGGGTGATTCTTACGGCCCCCTCGCGAGTTCGGTTCCTGCAGTTGTCTGTACTATTACTTCTGGCAGCTGAGCTCCCCGCCTTGACCAGGGGGAAAACAAATGGCCTGTCTTCTGGAGCTTACTTCAGTTGTTAATTCCCTCTCTTTCCCACGACTATTCAGGGAGGGAAAGATCAAACACAGATTTAATAGCACAGTCATTCTACTTGGGCCATCCCACCACCATAAGGGACTCCACGGCACATACAGTGATGCAGAAAGTTTTCTCCTTGCTGGAGAACAATAGAGACAATCACACAATTTCATTCTCAAATGCACCTCATCACTACTTTGATCTCCTTCATGATCAGTCAATGTTTATTAAGAGTAGTACCAACTCTAAGGCAGACTTTGTCTGGTCTTAGACTACTCAGAAGCTTCAATAGGAGCCACACTGTGAATGAATTTACTCTACAGAGGTGCAATATTTAATCTGCAGGAGATGACAACTGCCAGGAAAGCCAAGAAAAACCCCAAACAGACAGCAAGCACAGTTTGTCCTATTGCTTATCATATTGTAAGAGCTCTTTCCATTTTGTATTCCAATATTCCTCCTTACAGCTTATCTTGCTGTATTTTACACTTAGCTTAGTAGGTATAACTCAGAGAAAAGCTCACGGAAGGTGAAAAAGTACCCAGAAAACTTCATGAGCTGACCTTAGCAGGTGTCAGCTTCTGGGTTTTTTCCCCATCAAGGTTTCAAGCAGAATCAACAACCGGGCTTCCTTACTCCTGGTGGTCAGAGGAAACAGAAAATGGTTATGTTGTCCGCTCTATTCTGGAAATTGTATGGAGGTGACTCACATTGCTCCTATGTGAATTATTCTAGAGATGTTATAGGAACAGACAGTTTTTGATTTCCTAAAAGCAACCTTCAGATGAGGTATTTGAAATGACGCATTAGCAGCTGCCCGGACAGGAGATGGTTGTTCTTGAAGGGGCCTGCAGGTTTACAGGGGACCAGTTTACATCAAGTGCGTTTGGACTAGGTGGTAGGGAAAAAACAAATTGAAGACTTACAAAAATACAATGGTGGCATGCTAGCAATTTTCATGACCCATCCTCAAGTTTAAACTACCCCAAGAAATTAGAAAACCTGCATAGGGCAGCGACTGGGCCCTTGGTGCTCAGATCACCCTTCTGGTGTTCCCGGGCAGGAATACCCCGTCACCCAAAGAAGGCGCAGGCAAGCTCCTGATTGCTGCCGTTCATTCTGAAACACACCATTGATTTAGGACCAGTTATGCTACATTGTGTTTTCTCAGGATGTGCATATGTATGTAATCAACCACCCAAATCAGGGCTTGCACCAGTTTGAATGCGCATAGCTGTCGTGAGTGAAGTAAAAGCAGCTCTAGTGCCCTGGCTTATGTATGCATGCTGCTGGCCCCCGTCTTCACTGAAGAGTATTGGTAAAACGTACAGAAGCTGGACACTAATGCTCCAGAGTAGTGAGAAGAAAACACGGACACTCCATTCCTCACACGGGAGGCGTTATTATTAAAATTAAAAAGAGATTGTTGAGAGGATGAAGTGTTTCAGTTTCATTAATAATCCTTGTTTGGTTTCTTTTTTTTTCTGGCTCCTCAATACTGCATGGAAGTATGACAGCAAAAAGCTGATGCTTGTAACAACAAATAATGACATTATGGGGAAGAGAAGGGGAGAAAGAGTCCTGTTACTACAACACAGCTGATCCTTTGAAGGAAAGAGACAGGATTCTTCACTTGATCGTACCAGAATAGGTAAATTATTGCCACAGAACATTTATTATATGTGATAGCAAATGAGACAGAAAGGTATCAAACTACAGGTGATTTTATTAGCAGAGAAAAAGTGGTATTTATAAGCTCGATAAACCACAAAAGGTCCATGGGAGGAAGGGGGAGTTACAGACGGAGATGTAATAAAGATGCCTGAACCGTGGTGCAAAAAAATGAAGTACTGTTCTTTGTGCAACCGATCACTTACACTCACTCACACCTTCTTTCATAACTCCAGGTGCGCACCTGTGTCTTAGCATAGCTGTACCTTCTGCAGAATCAGTAGCTGTGCCCGTTCCCCACAGTGGCACCAACCACTTGCCAGGGTAGGGAGCAGCACCACAGACCCTGGAGCCTTTGGGATTTCTTTGCCTGTTGCTACAGTTTCATGTCAGAGAGAGAATTCTTACACAAGAATAAGAAAAGTTAAGATACATATATTGCTCTTATACAAGGACAGATATTAAGAAGAACTTGCTCATGGCAGGGAGGTTGGAACTAGATGATCTTTAAGGTCCCTTACCTTTCAACGATTCTATTCCATGATTAAAACAGTACTCCTCCTGTTGCCCTAGGCAGAAAGCAATACCCACTCTCTAGGCAATACTGCACCAGCCAGTTTAAAATGTAATTTCGAGGGAATACATTAAGATGTCTTCAAGAGCTTCTAAATACTGAGTGCACAACTTCAAGCAAGGCTCACAGATAAGCTCCGGTGTTTCGAGGCATTGATTACTTACAGACACATTCCAGACGTTTCAGCCATCACACTCCCATCCAAAAAAAGAGACATGATGGCCAAAATGTTGGGCATGTACCAGAAAATATGAAAAGGCTTAAAATTGCTCATCTTATCTTTTAGCCTTTTTCAAAATGACATACTGAGGATGTCTTAGGCCTATCCCAGGGAAAGGTGATAAAAGAAAGAAAGTTCAATTAACATAGCAATGTGATGCAACAGAATTGGTTTAGAAAGAAAACTGGTGATGAATAAGCAGACAGAAACACTCTTGTGACGACACTGGGAACTATCATTTTGAAATTTTGGGAAAGCTCAACCAAAGCGAAAACAGATGCAATCCAGCTTGTTAAATGTAGAAGGCTTTTGTTTCAGGTTTTTCTCCTGACCTTTGGTAGCTTATTATTTAGAAATACTATGTTTCATGGTTACTTTTTGGGCTTTTTTTATTGGCCTGTGGAGACTAAAGGCTGAACACATTTGCTAAGCAGGACCCTGATTCATCATCTAGAACGCAAACAACTGTAGGGCAGCCAGGGCAACCAGGCAGCAGTTTGAAGACTTAGGGCACACAAGAGACTCCAGCGTATATAAAAAAACCTACTGAGGAGTGAGCTTGATCTACGAATATAGTCTGTTACTGTATGCTTTTTGGTATGTCATGCAGTAATAGCCCAACATAATGAAAATGAAGTATGAAGCAGATACAGCCTTCACCCAATTTTCAGAAATTCTTTTCAATGTTTCTGGAAGGTAGGCACCATATAGGTATAATATTAATTATTACCTCCTACTTCACCCTCCATACTACCTTGCTGTCAGTGCTAGCGTCGGGCAGAAGAGGTCTGCAGCCTCTTCGTACTCCTTGACAGAAGCTCTCAGAAGGAAACATGGACACAAGATCACCAGAAGCACATTTTACTCAAAGCCAGCAAAAACAACAGTAACGTTTAGGAGACAGGAGGGGAAACCATTCCTCCAGGTGGATTTTAGAAGCCAAATTTTGTAGTGATGTTTTTAATACTCATTACCTCCTGTCCCCAAGAACCAGTTATCATCGCAGAGGAGGAGGAGCAGCAATATAAACACGAGCAAAAGCACTGTGTGCCAGAGGAATGTCCAGAGAGATGGGAAGCTGTGACTGAAGATTTTTGCAATACTGAAGCTGATACCAATGCCTAGTAGTTAACATTCAGTCACTCAACAAATATTTATTCAGAGACAGTGTAACATGCCTAGTGCAGAACTTTGAGTTTTAAGAAGAGCCAATAGACCTTTTTTTATTTTTAAATTATTTTAGGAACCTAAATATCAAAGGCAACACAGCTCCTAAATCTTTTAGTCTCTGGCGGTTACTTCTAGAGGGTCTGCATGGCACGTGGGCGATGCTCAAGCCTATACTGACTTTCTGCATAGCAGTGAATTTCCCTCTAACATAATCCCAATCAAAACTCAGACTAGAATGAAACTGAAATAATGACCTCTCTTCTTAATCCCAGCACTAAATGCTGATTTAACCCTAATCCAGGCAAACAGACTTGGACTTTGTTTTTGTTCCCCAAAGACTAATTTACTTTAATGAAGATCTTGAAAAGAGTTTGTTTTAAGACAGTCATTCTTAAATTACTGGTGTTTAGCAAAGCCACTGAACCCATGAACCCTGTAGACACTTGTCACCCAAAGAAGGTGACAAATTGTTGTAACGCTGGGGGAAAAAAAAAATCCTAAATTCTTCATGTGCTGCAATACTAAATGCCAAATCCCTACGAAAAAATTACCTTTTCGGGGAGCAGAAAACTGTCGTAAAGGTATAAGTTCCTTATCACTGCATCCTTCCAAAGAATCACACAGTATTGCTGGAGCTCTTGGACTTCTTTTCTTTTGTCCTACAGAAAGGCTAGTTTTTAGTGGGTGAGGTCCTGGGTAATTGAAATCCCAGCTGAAAGGTACTGCTGTACAACTTCCAAATGTATCTGGGGTACTCCAAAACCTTAACCGACCCGCGGCAGCCATAGCTGTTCACAGCGGATAACCGTAACCAAGTCTCCCTTAGCTCCCTCTCAGTCGATGATGCAAACATTACTTCCATGAGAGTGTGACCTGAAGCAAGAGCCTGACCCAGGTCTCGGAGATGCCTGGGACAGCCTCCACCTACCAGCACACCCCCACCACCCAGGAACCCGGGCTGCTCATGAGCTGCCTCCTGAACAGCCACAAGATCACCGCAACCTGATGACTTAAAGTGCTGGTAGAGTTCACCTCCCCCTCTTCACCCTGAAATTTCTTTTATTTTGGGGAACCACTCCAACAACTGTTTGGCACAGGGCCTGACATTTGTTTCTCAAGCAGATCTGCTCCTGGAAATATTTATAGGCTCTTTAAGTACAGATAACACAAGGTATTTGTAACAGTACAAGTGATTTCACGCATAGACAAGGAGTTGGATAGCCATCCCCCTTTTCACCAAAGCCGTTTCTGTGCTTTGTGTTCTCCTTCCATGTCTACGTGCTGCACGCTTTGTGTGAGGCACCTGTTACCAGTAATGACCCTGGCTGTGTGTACTAAAGGGCATATCTCGTCATTACATGGTAATATATAGTTTATGATACCGTGCCATTTCACTGAGAAAGAAAAAATAAGAGTAGGAGAAAACTGCAACTATTATATCCTAAGTCATTTATTTCTGAGGAGAAATAAGTTTAATTTCATTGCAAGCTGTTTTGGGTAAGGGAATGCTTTAACATTCTCCAAACCCTTGGGTTTCAGTACTCATAAGAATCAAAACAAGAAGGACCATCACAGATTGCTGCAAATTGGCATTAATGATGAACTTGAGAAAATTTAATCTGGCAGTGAGTTTGGTCACAACACATACATTCAAGTAGGAGTTCATCATTCCATTTTTGCATACTCAAAATTGATATTACACAGCAGCATGGTGAACGAGGGTAGGTACTTCTATTTCCACAAAGCCAAAGCTGGGGACTACATAAATATCCTTGCGTAGTCACTGACTCCAAGCTACTCTTCATGTACATTGCTACAGACAACTACAATTAGATTGCAAATATCTGAAAATCCCACTCAGTAACATGGAATCAGAGACACTATTATATGTGGTTTTTCTTCTTTCTGTACCAGTGAAAAAGGAACTGCTTCAGAGGCTCACATTACCTTTCAACAGCCTTAAAATTAAGTTCAAAAAGTGCTAAATCCTCTGAATCTCCATCTCCAGCAAGTTTATTTGAGCTCTACATCTGCCCTCTGCTTCAGAGCAGTTGCAACAAAAGCGTTTGCTCAAGCTGCGGGAGTTGTTGACTTACTGATTTTGTATGATATGTCCCATAGACAAGTAAGTGTAGCAGCAAAAGGAAAGAACAATGTTAAAAACTGTTTTTCTCTTCAGACGGAGAGGCTTTGGGAACACAGGTAAAACCTCCAATTACATTTTTCAAATAGCGGAGCATGTTAGGCCAGTACGGCCCAAAATTTCGGCCAGCCTGACAGGCTCGGCAGGTTTTCTCCCTGAACTGTGTCACCAGCCCGGGGACAAGTATAGCAGAGTCCCAGACATGCCTTGTGTCAGAAGCGAAGGGTGAGCAAGTGTGAACACCGCGCTCGAGTTTTCAGTGACGCAAGTAGAAGTTTTGCTACAAGAGTCCTACAGAACATACATGCAAATTATGAAACTGAAAACAGGACCTCCTACCCCCTCCCAGTTAACATTAAAGGCACCTACATCAGTCAGTTTGAGACATTTCCCACTGTCAGCACAAGTTGCTTTCATTCTGCTAAATGATCACCGGTGGGATTTTCCTAAGTCCCCACAGACACCAGCTTTCAATACAAGCAGCAAGATTTTGAAATCACAGCACCCACTGTTGTTATCACAACAATTCAGCTCAAAACCAGCTTGGACATCAAAGCTTGCCCCGAAACCTACACATTTCCAAACACTGATTGCACAGAGCTTCATCTGGTTATCCAGATGTGTGCTTTACTAAAAGCCTTTTGAGCTGTGTCATGTAATGCATCTGAGTCTCAGAAAAGCACTGGAAAGTCTGTGCATATCACATAGTCAGAAACATAAAGGTACGTTCATAACTTGTAGCAATCTCCAAAGGCAGGGTAACAATTGGGAATCAGTGTCCTACTAAAATAAACCATTATTTGACCTGATCACAGTGAAGAACTTCAGTTTTTAAGGCCTTCATTGACTCATGATGTGGCTTAACACAGGGTGCTGGCATATTCTCGTAGTTACAGGCACATAAATGACTTCAGCAGAGTTCTCCAACAGGCTGAATTAACTCAACGTTCGCATTATTAACACAGCTTTTACTTTGTACCTAAATGTTTCGGTTACATTTTTTATTTAGTTTTCATTTTTCTGTTTATGCTCTGTAGTTTTGTCTCCTAAAAATGTTCTGGAAGAGAAGATGCTTGTGTACAGATGCTTTTGATGGAAACAGTAATTTTTGCTGTCTGAATGAATGTAACTTAAACAGAAGTTTATATTCAAATTAAAGCTAGTTCACGTTAACAATACTGCATTTTTTTTTAAGTGGTTTTTACCAGAAAATACCCGCTATCCCTGCCATGCAACTTAAAATAATGAAAACAGAGAGAAAACCCTGAACTATCTATTCTGCAAGGCAATTTTCAATTCTTTTCCAGGAAACCTGGCAAGCAAATGAGAGAATTAATCTCCCAAGAGATTAAGTAAAAAGTAGTTTATGTCAAAGCCCATAAATTTCTTTAATAAATAGCAGAAACAGATTATGATGTATTGAGACTAAAGCACTGAGCTTTCTCCAAGCTGTGCTGCTCAACCCCTGGCATGAAGCGTGTAGCATTACTGGCAAGCACTGGAATCAAAGTACTGAGCTCAGAGCTTAACACGTGTTCTCATCCCACACTTACGTGGGATAACTTTCGTTTTCCAGCTGAGATTTTGGTCCATACACAGCATCAGCTTCAAACAGAAAAAGGTATGTGAATTTGTGATATAGAAACTTCAGCCACAAATGTGAACATGATGGCGAAAAAGAAAAAAAGAAAGAGAACCATGAAGTACTGTTCCAACCAACCAAAATGTTCCATGCCTTGTCAATCGATTTTGGTTTATTTTTCTCTTGGAATTTCTCTTTTTTTTTGCCTGTGAAAGCTTAGTTAATTTTAATCTTCATGATTTGGAAGATGTACGTAAAAATATCCTTCAAAAGAATTAGTTCTGCGATTTTGTGGGGTCTCTAACATGTGTCTTCTGGAACAACGGAGAAGCAAGGGGGATTTTCAGCAGTCTGAGGCTGTACCCAAGCTGGGAGGAAGCAAAGAGCTCTCTAGGTATTGCCACAGGACTCCCTCCTTGCAGTGAAACAGAAAGGCTCCCGTGTTTCTGTCTGCCATCTGGCACTATCAGCCTTGTTTCCTCACTAGTTTTTGTCCTGCAGGAGTCTGCTGATGAAATGCCAGCTCCTTACTGTTCTTTAAATTCTCACCCTCTCCCCTCCCTCCCTCCACCTTCTCCCACAGACCCATCCCAGATGCCCCCCTCGCAGCTCTGTCCCCACATCACTCTTCACCTTTTTCTCAAGCTGACATTTCACTTTCACTCAAAATGCTCCATTTAAAAAGACTCCTTACATACAGTTGTCATAGATCCATAGATATAAGCCAATAAAACCGCATACCTCGGAGAAGTTTTCTAGTATCTTTTAGATAATTCTCCGTGAGAATCCATCACAACTCTTCGTAAATGCTCTCATGTTTTTATCCTCCCAGTTGAAAACCTACATGCAGCGTGACATGGCCTGGCTTCTACTACCTGTAACATGTTTTATGTTTTTCATAATCAATATGAAGTTTTTCCAGTTTCATTCCCTTTTGCCTGGGAGTTACTCACGATCTGCCATCTAGTCAGCTCCCATCCTTCTGCTTGACTCTTCTGGCAGTTTTTTTCTTCATGTGCCCCACTACAAGCAGTTTTCTGCTCTTTTAATTATTCCCAGATGGACACCCTGCAATTTCTATATAGGACTAACTGGAAAGCACCATGAAAGCATCTCCCGTGTAAAATACAGAGCAAGCGTAGGTTCTGTGAATATTGCCTGAAATTCTTCAGTTCATAAATTTCAGGACCACGTTAGTCTTATAGTTACAAACATACCAGATGGTGAGGTTCAGTAAGTTATCCAGCCAGAGATCATTAAACTGACATCAGAGTCACTGCACTCCAGGTTTGCGCCATGCAAACACAGTCTCCATTTTTACTCTGCTGTGTAACTGCACAGCGAGGCTCAGCAAGGCAGCGTCCAGCTCACCGAGCACCTCCACCGCTTTCCTCCAGGTGCTGCAAGTCTCCACTGCCTTGCGCTTCCTCAGCCTTTGCACAGGCTGCGAGTGGTTGTTGCCTGGTTTTGGTTTACTCCAAGGGCCCTATTAAAAGGCATCAGAGTTGGGTGAAGAACTAAGCTTTTCCAAACATTTCTAGAAACACTGTCCCTATCGTAGTTACATTTTGAGACCTGCCAGTCATGCAGTTTTAATGCACTCAGTATCTTCTGCTAAACTAAGTCATTCTAGTTGCTAATTTAAACAGTGTATGACATCAACTGAAATATTTTACAGGAAGCGAAACACATTACTTACACACTCCTGATTTCTGGAAGCAAACCTTCCAGAAAGATTTTGTTTAGTGGGGTGTATTTTACACGACAACACTGTTGTGTGGCACTAAGTTCATCCGTTCATTCTTTACCAGGTTTCGTACTAGTTGTTCCATTATATTCCCCAGAATAAGACCATAATTTATCTTTCTAAAAATGCTGCTACAATGTGAAGTTTTAGGTCAAATCTCCTTATCTTTTCCACAGTTTCAAATAGCTATTTGGGGAAGAAATCAGTATCCCAGAGACCCTTTTAAAACTCTCAAACGCAAGTCATTTCAGCCTGTCAAGACACTCCTATTTATTATCCTCCTTTGTCATGAGCGATACCGGAACACTTTTGACTTCATCCTGCGATTTCTGTGTCACTGGGCCTCTCTCAAATACATTACACAAATAAATGCTCAGCCTTTTAGCATTACTGCTTATTTGTCTGTTTTTAAATTTTAGCAAACTAGTAACATTTTCTTCAATTCTGTTTTTATATCCCTTTCAGCATAGGTTCTACCATTCATAGGTCTACCAACAGCCCTATCATTTTAATTTCCTTCTCTTCCGGCAAGAGAACTTCTTGCAAGAAAGTTCTCTGTGATCGATAGCTTGATCTGCATCAGTCACTAGTTTTGCCTGCACGGGCACCTTCTGCAACTACCTGCAGGAGCTTTTTGAGCACGTTGCAACACTTGCTTAAAAAAGTCTCACCAGATTTAACAGAAACATGAATGATGACTTCAAATTATGAATCAGCCAACTGATCCCATGCCAAGGAGGCCAAACCGTTTAACACCATCTTTGCATCAGCATTTGCCAAAAGCCAGCTGTGAGTAGGCTGCTGGTACGTACAGTGACACCGGTGACAGGGATTATGTAAAAGAATATTTAAATTAAACACTCTCACCTTGTTTTTGTCGTAGGATTCTTAAAGTTTGGGCTTAACTAAACTCAGAACCTCAGATGGTTATTCTTTGAGAGATAACAGGGAATGGTTGTGTACCAGATAACTGGAAGAGGCAAACTTGGTGGCTAGCTCTAAAAAGGGAGGGGGGTGGAGTGGGAGAGGAGATGTCAAACAATATATAGATTTCTAGACTTTACTTAAATCTCTAGAACAATTGTATGGTAAATAATTAATCTGCTGTAGAAGAAACGAAGAGAGTAACAGCAATTATTTTGGATCTATCAACAACAAATCTTGCCCAGCCAAATTAATTTTCACCCCGAACACAATTGCAGGCCTTCTAGTTAGGGCGCAAAGACTGTCATATCTCCCAAATTCGTTAGTGCTGTCTGGCAAGTCCCAGAGTACATTGAGGCATCCTCTTATTTTTTGGCTGTAATCCATTGGAGACAGGGGAGTTTCTGGGTGTACGTTGAATGATAATATTAGAAAGAAAAGATAGGTTGCGTAATCCTGGACAAGTGGGGAAAAAAGTGAATTCGGCAGGAAAAATGCAAGTTACTAGGATACCTGACTGCACAGATATAGTGTGGAAAACAAGAGGTGAGGCAAAAATTCTGCAAGAAATAATTTGGAGACTACAGGGTGGATCACAAAGCAGGCATAATTCAACATTTCTTACTACTGTAACAGTATGATAATCATACTCAGACATCCACTTGACAGTGCAGCTCATAAGACACATGGAAAAGTTCTGCCACTCTGCTCAGCATCTAGGTCTCAGCCATAAGGCTGAACCATACCTTTCCTGAAATGCAGCTCTCAGGGGTGGATAAAGCCAGAGAATGACTAGAAGAGACCAACAAGAGTGGTCAGAGGTCTTTAGCGTGACCAGGAAAGAAAAGCTGGCCAATAGCAAACTTTAAATATAGAAAAGCTTCTGCAAAAAAAGAAGGTAACCATCTGGTAACCAACAGTGGCAAGGACAAAACTGAGACTTAAACTATACAGACTCAGATTTTAGTGAAAATTAACTTTGTTATTAGGAAGAGTGAGCTGTGACTGGGCATTGACTTACAGGAACAATTCTCAGAAAAGATGTACAAATAGCTGATGAGGACAGACTTTGGTCCTTTTATCCCCACACAGTTGGCATGAGAAGGCCCAGATTCAGCAGTGTGAAAAAATGTATAGGACGCTGCTCACAAACTTGTAGAAATGGAATAGAGTCAAAATAGAATCAATGCAATTAAACTATATTTTACCACATTCATTAATTTTATGATGAAAGAGGAATTACAGCGACAATATTTTTAAAGACGCATCATCTCTTCCCTCCTCCCTGATGGTGAGCACCCATTTCCTGGGTTTGAAAACTTTTCATTTAGTATTTACAAATTATTATCCTGTTTCACAGCTTGCAGCGCAGAACTGTCATATGCTAGTCTTCCATAGTAACCTGCTATTGGTTTTACTGTGCTGTGTATACCATATATCCAGGTTTTCCAAACCCTTAAACACCAGCCATCTGACATATACAGCAGACACAAATTAGTACCACATCCCATTCCTTTTCTTTTATACAAGTGAGCAATACACATAAGCTTCAGTAAATCAACAGTAATTCTTCAACAAAAAAATATTGGTGCTGAGAAGAATGTGCTCAGTCACTGGAGAAGTAACCACCTAAACAGCTGTGTATCAAAAGGATTTGGGAAGAAACATCTAAATAGTTTAGATCTGTCACTTTGTATGTTTTCAAAAAGATTTTACAGCATTCACATGGAGTAATAGATTGGTTTGGGGGAGTTAGGAAGTCTCCATCTATGCCCCTATGAAGTCAAGAATATTAAAATGGTTTACTTTTATTATTAATCTCAATACTGTTGGTAAATCTCTTTAGATCCCATTTGCTAAAACCATAAAATACATAAAAATCTAAAATTTCATTAAAAAAAAGGTTTCTAAACCTCATAGTTTCAGAAGAAAACTTGCAAAAATGACACAAGTGAAAACACAGGAATCAGAAAATAAACAGTGGCAAGGGAAAAAAAAACAAACAACCAAGCAGCAGAAAAAACAAGACGAGCGCCCTAATACCCTTCAAGGCTATTGAATTCATTATCATGAATCTGGACACATACTTTTCCAATGCAGCTAGCACCAACAGTCCACCTTTTTTTTCTGAAAGCATGTAAATATATCGAAGGAAGTCATTCTCCCTTAATACTGTCCAAGCAGTGATTTATAGGGGGAATTTCTTGGGCTACACACCTATGTCTACAATTAACGTAAATATTTTTTAGCTTGTTTTTGCTATGTGAAAGGCACAATTGTAGGGCGACAGTTTGTGAAGAGAACAGGTTTCTGAAGCACTCAACTGGTGCTGGAACAGCAGGAGAAGAGCTATGCTCTTCTGCGCATTTCTGAGCATGTTGAAACGGATACTTGACAACTTTTAATTTTTGTTGTAGTGAGCTGTGGTAGAGGAGAAGCTGATGCGTGGAGAGGAGGATCTGTCAGTGTCCTGTGTGATTGTGCCGAGTAATCTGGTTACACGCGTGTTGGAGAGGGAAAGCAGGCAGATTTCATAGCAACAGGTACACATGCACACTCAGACTTTCTCAAGTAATTCAGTGCTTCACAAGAAGGCCAACAGAAGTGTACGGGCAAGACCTTTTGATTTTCCTCATACGATACAACACAGTAGTTACAAAAACATTCATAAGCATTACTGCCCTTACTGTGCAGAGCTACCTTTTAGTAGAGGTGGGTAATGCTAGAAATAACCTAACCTGGAAGTTATCTTGTGCACTTACGACAACCCATGAACTGAGTTGAAATTGCCTGGTTAGCTTTGTGAGGGCTGTCAGTCAGATGTCTGCCTACTTTCTTGCTTACTCTTCCTTAGAATGCAATAATGCAAAACCGATTTCCAAGGAAAGACACACGTGTCAATGGACCACTACATTTGCGCATAGCACCAATACCACTGAAGGAACCTTGGTGAGAGAACACCAGCCTTTGAGACTTCACAACTGGTTTCAGAATGCCTTCACCAAAAGCCTCCCAATCATGAAGTTCTAGCTGTGACTAATCCCATTACCAGCGGGTAGCAGCCAAGATGATACACATCTCTCTGTATTACTCTGATGTGCCATGTTCTGGATTCTGGTCAGGCTTTCTATTATTTCTTTTCTTTTAGATTCAATATATTTTGGGCTTTACATTATTACTGTCTCTGCAATAAATGACTATTCTCAAATATAAAAGATATGAAATCCGGGAAGCAAAAATTCCATAACGTTTTGCCGGAAGAACGGCATTAAACCTTCGATGTGTATAGCTGTAGACCCAGACTCCACCTGGTCCTCGACGCACAAGGAGCAGAGCCAGCGGAGAGAGGAAGCTGCTACAGCTGGGCTGGGAGAGTCCAAGGGAAGAAAAGGCAGCAGTTGTGCTCCATTGAAATGCAGACTGCCTGCCAAATTTTCCAACTGCACTACACCAGGAAGTATTTTTTAATCAGTAAGAAAAAAAAAGGGAGGAGTGCAGTTATTAGAAACAGGGAAGCTTCACTGTCTATTAATTGACATTTTCCTAGAAAGACTGATTGTCACTTAAGATATTATTATTATTTTTTTAAATGTTCTTTCGGTAGTAAGCAAAATTCTAAGGAGTTTAACACAGCTATCTCACAGAAGCTTATCTCTTGTTTACAGTACATTTTGATGCTGTCTTTTAAGCACTGAAACAGAAACAAACAGGCATCTGAATATGTTACCCACAGTTTGCAGAGGTGACGAATGATTAACTATTTCCTGTCGTCTTTTACATTATGTTCATTTGCGTTACCTTGCACACTTGTCACACACATCCTCCCATCCAACATATGGGAAAAAATATATTTAAATAGAGCTATTCATGCTTACATGTGGCCAATATAGATGAAATCAAGATACAACAGCTCAAATCTTCAGGGAAATTGCACCAGTTACTCTGCCTGACGAACCAGCCCTCAGCCTATGTAATGTGTCTTACGGTCCTCACCTTCTAAAACAAGCTCTCTTCATCACCCTATCACCTTTTTTTTTTTTTTTAAGTCTTCATTTAGAAGTTAAAAAGATACCACCACCCCAGAAACAATTATTTAAACTGATGTTCTGTCACAATGATCCTTTGTTATTTTGACTTGTCTAACTGAGGATTATCTTCATGTTTGTTTCCTTACACAATCACACAGTTAGCATGGGAACTTTAACCACTTCTCAAATGAAAATAATAGGTCAGAAGATTCTTGTTGATTGCAGTTGGAATTAGATCAAACCTAAGTGCCACACTGCAGGAAGACAAATTTCATAGGCAGGCAGCACTGCCAGTCTGTATGATCCATCAGCGGGCAAGCTTTCAGAGGTTTGGATTAATTCTATCATAATGCTTTATTCTCAACTTTATAATCAATACTATATATACAGAGACTCCACCTAAAAGCAATGGCTTCAAGTAGCAATACAGACTAAACTTTTGTGCAAGTAAAGCATTAATATGAAGGAAGAAATCGGGTTAGTTGTCCAGTGTATATGGTTACACTATAAGAAAGCATTTTCTTCTTCATTTATTTACGTAAGTCTCACCTGCCAGCTCCTGGCAAAGGAGGACTGAATGCATGCAGATACTTGGTTGCTATAGATCAGGTGCCTCCTTTAAAGTCAGAAATGTAATGATAAATGAACTCAATCAATTTAGACTAGCTCAGGGCTTCCTGCCCTGAAAAAATTCTATATAAATACTCATAGCTCAGTAAATAAGACTGCAGTACAAACACACATCCTCTTCCCCCACACCTTTCTGAACAAATACCACATTCTTCACCTGTTTATAGTATTACAATATGGAACCCAAGAAATCAACAGAAATCCCACAATTATGCTCCAAACCAATCATTTGCTCTGTGTTTTATTTCAGCTTTCATCCGAGTTCATTGGACATACCAACCTTGGCTCACTCATAGTAATGAAAAAAAAAAAAGCATGCTACGATGTACGAGAGAGGTGTGTTGAACCAGAGAGGCTGCCTGCCACGGAAATCTGGATCTTTCTTCCTTTCAAAATGTGGAAGTCTACAGCACTATTAGCACCGAGTTATACAAAGATACTTCATGCGGAGAAGTATCATGATTGGCAACATGCATGGTTTACCCCAAGGCTGGGGGTATTTCAAGTGAAGGACATGGAAAATTGATGCTTAAATTGAGTATTTCGCTGGATTGAGGCCTATACACCCATAGGAGTCCCTCAGCTGCTCACATCTTTGCATTTTGCATACATCAGGCCCTTAGAAACAGAGGTGCCTCTCTCGAGGCGACCAATTGTCGCTAATATTGACTAACTCCAAGAGCACCAACATATAAGAGTTCTTACAACTTCACTGATAAAAAGTTGTGGTTTGTTTTTTTTTAAATCATGTGAACACATGGCTAAGAATAAAAAGACTGCACTCTTCCAAAATTCAGAAGTGCACACACATCCCCCTACAAAAACCCAGCTCCTAGTCGTCTTTTCTTCCGTGTCATGAATCCTTTCTCCAGGGAAAAAACAAAGTTTTATCCACTTCATCCTCAGACCTCAATGCATGGAGAAGATTATCAATTAAACTTCAAAAATAATCTTTAATACAAGCATACTGGTCAAAGGAATGTCGTTTAAGGGCACTTGCCCACAGCAGATCAAAAGACCCAAGAAATTTAAGGGGTTTTCTTTTATTATGATGATTTTTTTAAAATGTTATCATTTATGACATTTAGTTATTCATGAACAATTAGAGACTGACTATCAGGTAGCAAAGCAAGAAGTCCAGTGTGAGGCTGTTGGAAGAATAGTTTTGATAGTTCTAATGTGGAAAAACTGATATGCTTATGGCTAGATAAGAATATATGGCTGCTGTTAATCATTTGCTGTACGCCACCAGACGGGGTGGTTCTTATCATATAGGCATTTTTCTCACCAGTAAGAAGCCTCTTTTCCTCTTTGGAAGTACGGACCGTCGCACACAGCAGAAACAAGAGAACTAGCGCAAGCAAGAAAGAAGGCTCATCTACACACCACCCACATCTCAGCAAAATGGGCCCTTCAGCCTGGTAGCAAGGCAAACCAGCATGCTTTCTTCACAGCACTTTTAAGATGGAAGAGCTGCCATCAGGCTACACACTTTTCATGAGGCCCCACATCCTTATCCATCACGGAGGCTTTGCTGCTCTCCAAGGAGCACGCGCATGCTCCATTGACAAAGCGCCATCGGCACGAGCTGCCATTGGGCAGCGAGGCTGTGGTGGGGCAGCCGCAGAGGAAGGTCATCCCTGACCAAGAGAACAGCAGCAGCGAAGACCTGCATTCCTGTGATGCAGTCTGTATTTACTTTCGGCCAGATCATTAGCCAAAAACATGAGGAGATAATACCCTCTTTATCCCTTTATGAGCAGAGCAAGTAAGGAGCAATAATGGGGGCATTTGGGGTAAAGCACTTCACATTTTAGGTAGACCTATTCCTCATTTTCACAGGAAAACTCAGGGTCATCTGCAGCCAGGAGCTAGTGTATGTGTCTGCATCGGCATATAGAGCTGTGGTAGCTAAGTCAGGTTCATAGGCAACTATTTCATGTTACAGCAGCAGGAAAAAAAAAGATATATCATCTTGAATTTAGAAAGGCCAGCTTACTTATCTCTGCAACTTAAAGCACATTCTCCTTCTGAAGTACATGAGTAAATCCCATAACAACTCCTGCTTGAACCCAGGTATGCACTTCAGTGCTTGCACTTGACTGGATCCTTAATTTCCAACTCATTTGTATAAAGATTTTGGACTTAAGCAAAGGGAAGTTGTTGTAAGAAATTACCTGCTTACTCCTCCCAGTAATGAAAAAGCAAGTGTCATTTCCCGTTCTTATACCTAATTTTTAAAAAAGTCTCACACTGATATGACATTCATTTTAAAAGAAACACTTCCAGGCAAAGATAAAGCAGTATCCATTTTAAAGAGAAAGCAAGATGAAATGCAGCTCTCCTTCAAACAGGACCTAACCTAGAGCTGTGGGTGTGGAAGGTACTTACAGCATTTCACCATGTAAGTAACCGCACTGGGGATTTTTAGATCTTGGGTTCTTTGTCAGGTAACATGGGCAGATGAAACCACCAGTGCTCTGAATGTTTCATGACCACATGACAACTCCTTTCATGGGCCAACAGTTTCCCTTTCTGCCAGAAAACCACACGGAAGGTTCATCTGGAGTGAGAGTCCTCACTCCCTCTAGAACAACAGTCTGAATTTAAAGCTTTGCTTGCGTACTACTAGGTGAGAGGAAGTATTTGCTAGGGGTGGGACATAATGATGTCGACATTTAACAAGAGCATTTCGAATTTTCAGAAGTGTATACCCTGAGCACCTTTAAGGTGAACATGGAAGCTAGTTGGTAGGAAAAACCACTGAGAAGGATCAGGAAAGTATTATTTCTAAAGGCAGCCAATCTAAAAAAAAATCTCATTTCACTAAAAGGTAAGAAATGCAGGAGTTGAGGTTCCAACAGCAATTATCATCACTGCTGTTCTTTGCAAAAGCATTTCCCTGAAAAACAAACCATACTGACAGCCTACTGTGGAATCCCCCGCAGCCTCTGGGGCTTTGGATTGGCAGTGAGTGGGTGGATTGCTGCAAGTTGCAGGATCGAGAATTATCCACCAAATTGCAAACGTGCCCAGACTGTGTAATCATTTGACGACGACCCTTATCCTTTCCTGGATCCTTCCCTCTCCACCTTTTATTAGCGCGTCACCAGTGTCAGGCAGTGGCCTCTTACAGGACGGATCATATCTTTCCATATTGTTTTTCCTCCAAGATGTCCAGACCACTTCCTAGAGACGTGAAAAGAACTCCCAGGGAGCTTAACTCAGTGGGATGCAGTCGTTACGCAGCAGACTCACACGCTTCAGCATTTGCTAAATATGTGCCGTAAAAATCAAATGGATATGCTGCTATATTAATACTGCTTTCCAGCTGTATATTTTGCATGGGTTGACTCTGCAAGTTTCCAGATGAACTGATTCTCTTGGGACAGTTATCGGTAATCATGGAAAAAGAAACTGAATGCCTAAGAACTTGGAGTTAAACAACACTGAAAAAAGGCTCCACCCTCCTATGTCTGCCAAGAAGAGTTTTTGTGACACTTCCTAGCACTTCAGGAGAGCTGCATGGCCAGCACAGGAAGGCTCCAGCAGGTGTCTGGAGGCTCAGAGCGGCTCAGGCTGGCGTGGACCCGAAGCCCTTCCTCCCAGCCTCTCACCCCACTCACAAGGATTGTCCAAAGCATGAAGGCCTTGCTGCAGGAAAAATACTGCAGCTCCAGGAGACCAAATGAGCTAACTGTTCATCACAGGTGAAAAGTATTTCCACCATCTGGCTTCCCACACCCATTCCTGTCTTACATCTTGCTAGGCCTGATGCTCATTAGACTGTTCTTATTAGCCACTTTAGCTCATTAACCCAGCAGGAAACTACGCCAGAAAAAAAGCTACATATATATATATATATATATGAAGTAGTACACAATTTTATGCTGGTATTAAGGCTTAATCATCTCAAAGAGTCCAAGCAGCTGGTGCAAAGGAGTGAGAGAGACCTCTTCCTCTCTGTGGTGAAAAACTGATGTGTCTGCTTATTCCACACATCCACTTGCCCACCTGAGTAAGGGTGCTCAAGGACTCTAGCTTGCTTACTCCTAGGACAGAAAGCCATTCTGTGATCAAGACTGAAAACAAACAACTGGCTAGCGATTCCAGCTGTGTGACAAGAGCAATACCAGACGCCCCTGATGTTTGAAAGCATGCATCTGCAGCTGCCTCCACCATGGGAGAAGAAACACAAGCAGCCTTCTCTAAAGTGGAATGCTGAAAAAAATCACCACTTCTGTTAATTTTTCTGAAGATCTTGGCTTGTGAGCTCCCTGGGATACCTCAGGAAATGTGGATTTCCTCATCCAAACCAGCCAATCTTGTAAATTGGTACTGCAGAAACCAGCAGCCAGTGTGGTTAGCTCTCAAAACCACCGGAGAAATAAACTGCAGACTCTCTAGCAATGCGATCAGTGTTAGGGCACGGGAGTAGCCACAGGCACCGCATCAAATTCCCTTGTCTCCAAGGGGAAAGCTGTATCATCTCTGATCTCAATCTAAATTACCTTACATCAATTGCAAGCCGGTCCCATACTAGCTGGCTGCTTTTCCACCAGTTGTCTGGAATTGCTGGCACATGGGGCCACCAGCTCGATGCTCTGCCTGGTGCCTCTCCCAAAAGGGGCAGAGGAGCAAGAGACGCCTTTTGCCTTGAGGGGCAGCTCCAGAGGTGCAACGTGTATTGGAGAACACTTTAAGCCGCAGGAACAGTGCAACAGATACAGCTACATCAAAGGGCATAGCACTATCCTACCAGATATACTGGTATTTTCTTGCATATAAACCCTGGGACTGAAAAGGTAGAAGGCTGACAATAGGCTTTTGAAATTCAAAATAAGGATTAAAAAAATCTGCATATTTATGTAATACAGTTTATTACATTTTGGGAGTTTTCTAATGTAATGATCTGTTAATGGCTGGTGTAGATGGGCTGCGTCTAAGATCATAAAAAGTCCTGAGAAAGATTGCTGCATAGGTACCCTTACCTCAGAGCACTATGCCAGCTGACAAGCAGTAACGCAGCACATGGTGTCTTCTACAATCACCTAAGTTTGCTGCTTCTCTGCATTGCTGTGATTGTCTTTATTGGTTTATATTGCATTCTCTCCCGGTCCTAAAGCATTTTGCACTTTGAACAGTCCCTTTACAAAACAGATTCTTAGAAAAAGCAAATATCTATATATGCTTCTACACAAAAGTGGCTGAATGAGTGATCCGAGAGCAGAGTAGTAGGTGGAAAAACTTAAGGTGCTCTATCACAGCAAGTGAAGTGTAAAAGTTTACTGAAACCACAGTAAACAAGTTAACTTTTAGCCATTTACTGTACGCTATTTAACAGCTAAATTCACTCTAGCCCCCCTCTAGCGCTGCAGCGATTGCATGCTTCACTTTAAAAGCTGGTGTCACATACCTGAGATTAGGGAGGTATTCAGCTAGATTGCTGAAATTGGGGATCACAGAGCAGTTCATTAATAGTTGTACAATTATTCCAGCTTAACAGCAACACTAAGACTTACCGAGTTCAGTCTGAGCAGAAGAAAGAAACAAAAGAACAGGACTTCTATAAGAGTAGGTACAGACATTACAAACTTTGAGCCAGTGTAAATCAATGAAGATCAAGAGCTTTAACGGACACTTAGGCCAAGCAATATTGTCTAAGGATCTGTCTTTAACAAGCTGGGTTTAGTTAAGCTATAGAGCATATGAACAAGCAGTACTGCTTCAGGGCCATGTCTGCTTCAGCTTTTCTTTTTAATTTTGGTTGAATGCTCTCTTTGGGATCAGTGGCAACCTCGTGATGGGCTTCCAAGAAAAGGATGAAGTTAAGCAAGACCAAATTTCCCTCAGTACTTTTAAAATTCTATTGAAAGCAGGCTTGAACGGTATCTTAATCATCATTCACAGATTACATGATAAACAGTAGAGAACCAAAAATGGTTAGAAATAAGGACAGAGTTAAATGGAATAAAACCTAGGCAAACGTCAGCTATACATGGGGTTTGCAAGGAAAATAATTTGACAGATGTTCATTAAAACACAGTAACATGGAATTGTGAAATTCAGAGCTAGGCCTGTTTCATCCCTGCTGCAAAGCTGCATCATTTAAATTAAATTCCAGCAAGAGCCAATTTGGCCCTTGCAGCGAGAGCAGGCGACATAATGTGGAACCAACACTGCAGCCGACAAGTTCAGTCGTTAGAATGCTTGACTCAGAAAGGGCAAAATGCATTTCTTCGCGAGGCCAGGGACAATCCAGCAGGATTTTCATCTGAACTTCAGAAAGATGTAAACAACTGTGAGAGACTTTGGAGAAGAGCTTCAAAACAATTATGTGATTGGAGGAACTGACTAAGGCTTCTTCACAAGAGCTAAACATATCGAGTCCAGCTGGGCAGTCTCCAGCAGCAGCAGCGGGAGACAGACCTGGGAATTTTTGAGAGTCTTCAGTATTGTTTTGGGCTTTACATGAAGGTACTTACAGAAATACAAAGCAAATGAGTGTCATGGGATAAAATTAAACACTAGAAATTAAGCTGATAGACAAAAGCATACCCCATAGAAAAGTGATTCTACTGTGAAATAAGTAGCCAAGGAAAGCAGCTGCATATCAATCCAGGTACTAACAACCAAATTTGAGGGATATTTTTTACTGGAATCCTACAAAGCCCCAAGGAGTAACACACTTCATGAACTGAGATAACAGAAAATAAGAATTTTTTGATCTGAAGACAGACTTCTTGGTGTTCTCCACATCCAAAGTCTAAAGTATGCTCCTTCCCAAGTTCTTGAATTAGCAACACTGATTATTTCAAACATCTGAATGTCTCACTAAAAATTTGACCCGCTACTTTATACAGAAATCTCTTCCTTAAAGGAAAAAAAAATTTTTTTACAACTGATAAGAGAAAACCAAGTTTTGCTTGCAGTAGTTCAGTTGCAAATTTGTATCATACAGGCTGTTTTAAGTAGGTAGAAGATGTTGGAATACAGCTGTCATCAGAGCATACCGATCGCACTGTCAGAATCTGAGCCTTTTTGGTTCACAGAAAGAGCAGACAAATGCAAAGGGGGAAGTGAGCCTGTAATTCTGCTGTTCATTATCCCCACGTCTGTAATACTGACTGATGCAAATTTCTGCTTTTAATTGTTTTTGCACTTAATTACATTAGCGTACATGGGCACATTATTGGACTGGTGTCTCACAGGGGAGTAGTGTATTGGTAGGAGCAACAAACTACAGAGATCTAGTAAGTATTTTCCAATTCTTAGACGTATGTCCTACTGAAAATGGCAATCTTTCATGCATATTATTCCAGCTTAAAATAAGCCAATAAGCCCTAATTGTGGTCTAAAGCTTGGCGTCTGTTAACTTTAGGGCACATAGATACACAAATATAGTAACATTTATTTTCTGCATATTGTATCCTTCATTCATGCTGCTGAGAACCTTTTTACATCAAATATTCCTCCAGTTCCTACTCCCCCCCCGCCTCTCATCTGCACACAAACTTCATGTTCTTGTCTATCTTTCCTTTTAGCTCAATTTTTCTCCCCTTTGGGAACAATAACTGAGGCACAGAAACTTTCCAGTTACATTTGTCTTTCCCTCAGAAACAAAAATGATAGACATTAGAGGAAACGGACCGCACGGTAGCAATTACACTTCTGTTGAGTACAGCATTTGGTCTGTATATTTTGGTTGCCTTCTGAAGGTCCTTTTATTTTAGCCCCAGGCCTACTTGGCTGCAGTAGGTCACTTGTTTCCAACAGCAATAAAAATAAAAATAAAAAAGAAACAGCCCTGAAAGCAGCATTCTTTTTTTTGCTCCCCCTCCACCCCCCTGACGATGTTGTTTCCTAGCCAGTCTCAGTTTCCGGTTCCCATGGACCAGCTTGTTGCTGTTGGGTTTGGATTCACTGCACCATAGCAAGATGTTAACAGGTTTGCTTTCTTTCAAAGAAAAAGCGAGACACATTTTTAATAGAAAGGCATCTTGGCTTCCATGCATTTAAAAAAAAAAAAAAAAAAATCTATTTTTTCAATCTTTTTCTCTATTGCCTTCTTTGTATTTGGTCCAGAAAATCCCTTTCACATTTACTGAGATTTTGAGGGGTACCAAAGAACCAAGGCTTGGCTTTCTGCAGCAACTCACTTTCCCTATGGATGGTGCTGCTCTGTCAGGAGAGGCTCTCGAGGATTTTGTCCATTGCAGCCAGCATTTTGGGAAATCACGTTCTGTCACCCCTCGAAATGCCAGCCCATGTCATGACCCCACCATGGCGTCACCAGCTAGCTAAGGGCAAGAGCCAGGCTGGCGCCTTGAGACCATTTGCCTCCCTCTTCAGGTCCAACCCATCCCTCTCTGCTTCAAAGGAAGAGGTCAGATGAGCACAACTGGTAACAAAAGCCCGAGGAATAGGCTTGTTGCTCCATGGAAATCACATCTTATATAAAACACACACATGCACATGTATATAGAGATATATATATATACACATACATAGCTATCTTCAGTCACTACTGCAGGACTTGGAGTCAATGGCGGGGGGGGGGGGGGGGTT
>Ga0065711_1033963_pt1 | contig 24504 bp, 14 predicted proteins | sample Hoacrofraction12_FD_59098 | JGI IMG/M metagenome (GOLD analysis project Ga0065711, IMG submission 59098) | Hoatzin crop microbial communities from Cojedes, Venezuela - Epithelial fraction 12 v2 (version 2) | ecosystem: Host-associated > Birds > Digestive system > Esophagus > Crop | place...
TAAAAAAAAAAAAAAAAAAAAGGTACTATTCAGACAGTGATCTTGATGGCGAGCACAAGTCCTGCAGGCTGGGTTTGGAAGTTCTTGTGCTCCTGTCTCCATGCTGCTGCTACAGGTTGGCCCTGTGCAGGCTGCCAGCTCTCACTGGGGGCTATTATGGGGGGCTCAAACCCTGTATGGAGGGACAGCAGGAAGCAGATGAGTATCCATGGCCTCACTGTGACTGTCCCACTTGGAAACTACTCAAAATGGCCTTGAAGCTACTTGAATGTCCCCTTTTCGTATAATTTGTGTGAGGGTGGCGTGGGATCTGTTGGCTCCACTCCTTTCCTGTTATGTTTTTGCATTTTTATGTTTGTTCAGTCTGATCTCTACACCCTGTTTTACACAAAATATTTATTTATTCCTTCCTCTAAAGCCTCTCCCACACAGAGTGAGGACCTGGCAGGTTTCACATTTAACTTCAGCATTTGTTTGGGTTTGAGATAGGGCTGAATATGTTGGCAAAAACAGAGGAAGTAGTAGACAGGCAGGATGAATGAATCCCTTTCTTTACCTCCCACCCTACCAGAGACGATGACAAGCTCCTAATGACAAGCTCCCTTGTGAGCCTATTATGAAACAGGGACAATAGAAATTCCTTGTGTTTAGATGAGGCTGCCGGACCTGCCCACTTGGAAACCGTGGTTTTGTGAGAAACGAGACAAGGAACTGGATCCTTACTGTTTGCAGCAGCAGCCACTCTAACAGAGAGGATCTGGTATGTCCACTGATGAGAAGGGACTCAAACCTTGACCATTCCCTTATGGTGGCGTGCTGTATTCTCACACTACCATTTCCCCAAGCTTTGCCCTTGTGCATACTAGAGCACAAAGGGTGCAAAACCCTCTCACTATGCTTTTCATTGGTAATATTTTTACCCTCTGTGTGCACATACATAAACAATTGAAAGAAGTACTGGGTCAAAAAAAATTAAGCACTTTCTCTCTTTCTAGCAGCTTCAAGGCTGCCGAAGGTATTATATGTAAAGAGGCAGTTAAAATATATTTATGTTACTGTATTGCTATGCCTTCCTTAAAAAGCTGTATATACCTAAGGAAAGTTAACACTTGTACACGTTTTGCTATGCCACAAGGCAGCAGCAGCAAACATACAAATTAAATTTCTCCACCAGCGGAGTGAAGTGTTACAGAAGTTCTGCATGGAAAATCTGTGGCCCTGAGGTCCACCCTGATGCTGACTTCTGCTCTACTTTATTAAAATCCGTGGCTTTACAGGCACTGTGAGGCAAACAATTCCTGGCGACGTGACATCAACTGCCAAATGAAAGGAAATACCTGATGAGGTGGGAGAACATTTGGCTTCACAAGACGCAGTGAGAAAAATCTAGCTTTCTATTTCATCCAGGTGTCAAGAGACACACCCAGGCTGTGTGTCACCCTTTGTCAGCCAGCCTCCTATTTACATGTACTTATGCTGCAAACCTGACTGTCCCTTAATGTAGTTCTTGAACCCTACCCGTCTCTCACTTTACCTCAGCAAGCGTTTACACCCCAGAATCACCAGACTTCACAGCTGGATGTATTTAATATCTGGTAAAATTTTAAGATCACATTTAAAATTTGATTGAAGACACAACTCATAATGGCAGCCACAGCTTTCAGCTTGTGAACCCATCTGAATGGCATAAAGCAGAAGAAGCTGCTGAAAGCACTCCAGGGTGAACGGACCCTGCGAGTCCTCACTGTATGTGGTGTACTTTCACTCACAGCAGCACTTCTAGTTTAGAATAAATTGCAGCCTGTAGAGAGGGTGTGTAAGTGGTGTCACAAGAAATTAATGAGCAAAGATACTTTGCAACTGGTGAATAAAAGTTAAATTTAAGATTTACAGGTTTTTTGGTGATGTCTTAACTCTTGCTCCTGCTAAAGCCAACAAAAAGAGCTGTTTTGGATCCAATGAGTGTTTAGATCTTTGCGCAAGGTAAGGTCTGGGGATGGCGCCACTGTCTTTTACTTAGAGTAGCTCTAATAGGAGAAAATCACACCATTTTTCAGGCACACAAAGTCTACCTTTAAGACTATGTGTTCTTCAAGCTGCCCCTCTAAAGTCAGTAAAAGGGTGCATAATATGTAAAGAATCTTTATGAACACCTGTAAGACTGAAAATTTAGGCTACATTAGGCAGAGATTATGTACTCATACAAGGCCAACACTGTTCTTAACTGATTATTAGACAGTATTACCATACAAATAATAAATCTTATAGTAAAATTGCAGTGAACAGTATCTATCTGTGTCAGTCTTACACAACTTTTCTTCCATTTGCTGGTCAGACTGCTGGATGCTCAAGTCTGGTGGGGATCTGGCACAGGGGGACTCACCTGGTTCTCTTTCAGAGTTATCTGTCCCTGTTCCTTGCAGCCAATGAATGTCCTGATACACCTGTAAATCTTCTCATCATGTTGCACTCTTTGAACAAAGTTAGCAGGAAAAAATCCAGTTCGGTCATCAATTTTCCCCTGTGGAGAAATCATATTGATAGCAGAAGGTCATTAACATTAGAAACTTTAATACCAGTTCAGTATTGAAAAGAACATATTTTTCCCTTTGGAAAAAACCCACAAAAGACAGACATAAAATAATTAGCACATACCTTCCACCAGTCTTCATTGGAGTCTTCTAGAAGAGTGATCATATCCCCTGGCCTGTAATTAGAAGCGGAAAAGTAGATGAAGATGACTTCTAATTACTATGCCTCATCAGTTTCCACAATTACCTTCTAATAGGGAGGTGGTCCTTGCTTGGTCATTTTATCTGAGCATTCACTGCAGGTAGACTCGATGAGGCAGCAAGGTTTTCTTAAATCATACATGGTGATGTGGAAAGAGAGTCTCTGTATATTAGGGCTAGATCTTTTTTTTGGGACAACATCCATGAACTGGAATTTTTGCTTCCTGTTTAGTAAGAAGCTGTTTAAAATACAGTTCCTATTTGTTACAGGAATTATCTTGTTACTTCAAGACATTTCACATTGTTGGGACACACCACTTTATCATCTGTGTTTTCAAGCTGCGATTACAGAAGGAAGGCAGCAGGAAAATGGTTCTATTTAACTGACAAAGGCAATTAGTCAGCAGGGATATAATTCTGCTCAGGAATGTCTTTTCGATTTGAATGGGATATATTTACCTTTATAATGTGCGGTGTAGGGTTGTAATTGCTAAGTATCAGCATCCAGCTGACTAGTTCCAAAGCAGAGCTAGGAGAATAATTTGGCTGGAAATGCTAATAGCGAAATGTGCTGAGCTGATTTTGTGTAGGTAGTTGAACAGATATTTGATCTCCTCTCCCCATTGGTGGCATTTCATCAAAGTTATTAAGCAATTTGAACAGTGCCGCGTTGTAGAAAGTAAGTGGCAGTCCATTTCCAAATGGATTAACCTCAGAAAGCTCTGTCTGCTTGACAGAAGGCATTTCTTTGATCTTAATAAAATTATTGTTTGACCCCTAATTATTCAGCTTTCCTTGCATACTCTGTTAGGCTCACTGCATTGTTAAAGTATCAGCACGAGAGCCTGCAAACACATCTGGAGCATGTGATGGATACTGGGTCCAATTTAGCAGGCTCTGTCAGAGCACACATAGAAGATGCGGAGCCGTATGGGACACAAGCTGGAGTGGGGATGGTGCTGGGCCTCTTTGGTTCACTTGCCCAGTGGCTATCATTGCTGTTGACAACTCGAGAAACAGGCATTTCTTCTTCTAACACTGTGCAGTCTGAACCAGTTTTCCAGCTTTCACAGAAAGGTGCTAGCATTAGGGCAACAGGGTAGAATTCTCCGCAAGCTTTCCTCAGGAAGCTGTTCCAATGTGTTTGGAATAATTAAATGTTGCTCAGGTGAGAAGGGAATCTAGAGAAAAAGGATAACTTGGTATCCCAGTGGTAGAAGATTTTTTCTGTGGGAAAGGACATCCGAGTCCCTTATCGGAGTTAAAATTTAACACAAAACACTTAAAGAGGTTTTGAGGGAGCCTATCTTGCCACTTCAAAGCGAACAAGCTGTAACACTGTTGGAGCCCTTACACTGCAAGGCAGGACACTTTCAGCAAGAAGAATTTAGAGCGCCCCATCCTCCAAATATCCTTCAGCCTGGTTGTTAGAAAAATAACTTAGAAAATATAAATATTATTTTGCTGTCAGAGAAAGATGGCAACTGAACCTAAAGTCTCTCCACATCAGCGGTCTGAGCACTGAGATTTTTAGATGCAAGACCTGCAGATTTTGCTTTCTGACATTTTTTAGCAAAGGGCTAACACAGATGTTGCTAATCTCCAAAAAGGATTAGAAATAGAAGTCCCAGCTGGACCTATGTTACTCTCGCTTCCTAGACTTACGCTGCTAATCTCTGAAAGGGGGCAACTTGCTTGGTGTTTACTACTGGTTGAAATCACTCTCAGGTCTCATCTTTTCCTTCTGTAAATCACAACCCTGGACAAGTTGTCTGCTGTACATCAGTGCTCTAGATTTCTTCAGTAGGTGGCAAGATAGGTGCTCATCAGCGCTGAAGTAGCCAAGCAGCCGCTGATGATTATTGTAGGTCCCTTCCAAATTTCTACTCTATTCTATTCTATTCATTGCAGGTTCTGAAACCTGGTGTTGCCTGTCTCCAGGACTCTCTACTTATCGTAAGATAAGGCCATGTCTTAGAATAAGCTTGTTACTGGAATGTTCTACTTTGCTTATGCGAGAGCTTTGGAAAACCTGACTGGCTGTTCCTGCTGTTGAGGAAGAAATCAGGGTTGTGGAAAGTACTAATTGCTGCTGAAATCAGGGCTGGCACCTCTCTGCTGCAGTAATCTGCCACCCATTTTATTCCCTCAGAGGTGAGCGGAGATCTGCAGAAATCTCCCCTAACTCTTCTCCCCAGCTCAGCTTCTTCCCCTGCTACTTGTCTTCATTATGTTAGGGCTGATCAGTGTCCGGCTGGTCCCTGACTTGGGTTCCAGGACAGTGTTTCTCAGTCTTGACAACATCGCCATGCTGAACCCATCTCCAGCAACTCAACTACCTTAAATGAAAAGTCATGCAATTGAGCTGAATCCTGCCTGGCTCTGCAGCAACCAAACAACATTACTAGCTATTTGGCATCCCTTACAAAACAGTGTTAACCCCTGCAGTACCAAATTTCTGGCCATGGGACAAACAATGCTGCTCTAGCTGGGTAACACTGGTCTAAAACCTGGCCAGTGTCTCTGGAAAGAGTCTGTTAGTCATTACAGTCCAGGCTGCAGATCACAGACTGCTTTTTCTCCTAATCTGAGCGACATAAGAATTTTTGAGAATGACGTGTTTTCTGGATTGCTATGTCTTGATGAGGATGGTAGTCCAGTACAGGCTTCCCTGAGAGGTGGTCCTCTTCATAGAACAAACGTGCCAGCTGGAATGCACCCCTAAAGGAGCAGGATGCAAAGTGGAATCCCTCAAGCAGAATAGCTGGCAAGTTGCACTAAAGGTCACTATACCCTGTGCTTATTTCCTGAAGAGCTGACATTCCTGAAATAATGATCAGGAAATGCCAGCAAAGCAGAATGATAGGGAAGCTTGTAATTTCTGCCTTACACCCCACCCATTAGTTCCAGAGTGATGAGAAGGCACAGCTGGGAACAGGAAAAGGGCTTTCATTGAAGGAGATGCTGACGAGAAGGGGATTTCTCTGGCAATTCCCTAAATTCTGTGGCATGTGCACGATTATTTTGATGTAGGAAATGCCTTCAAGAGACCTGACGCATTTCATGACAAAAGCTCTAGCAAGACCATGCAAAATGTGAGTAGCATGAGTCAAACTAAAAGAAAAGCTGTCCTTTCTCTTCAGTGGGCTTGGATTAGAACTTGCAGTGCTAGCAATTAATGCAGAACTGAGGAAGGAAGTGTTAAAAATTGTAATTAACAAGGTTATTTTGTACAAAGATCAGAATGCATCTTTCTCATGTGAAAAAACCGCCATCCAGCAGCTGGACATTTTTCTCTTTTTTCAGACATAATCTGAACGTGAGCAAAAATCAAAATTTTCAGCATTAGCATGACAGCTGGTGAGGAATTCCTAGTTGAAAACCTCTGGTTGAGAAAACAAAGTAACTGGAAACTAAATATATTCTACCTGAAAGCCATCTTGCTCCTAGAATAACAGAAGCGTTTTTGAAATTTACAATCTATTGCATCCTTGACAAAGAAGCTGGTCACCAGCTGCTTATCTGTAAGAATATCTTTGCATCTACAAGTGCGTACCTCTATAAGCAATGTTTAGTACAAATGTCAGAATGAACCATCCCTCCCTTGAAGTCATATAAAGCCATATGAGCCTCAGTTGTCATGGGTCAAACTAACAAATAAATATTTTGGTGCTTTACCTCATCTCCAAGTCTTCATTTTCTTGTGGTACAAATTTGTACAAGGCAACATAGGTGTTCATTTGTAACGTGCTTTTATAAAATGGTCCCTTAAAGAAAAAAGAGAAACAGAAAATGTAAATATCTGTCCTGTACAGGAATTTGGTTCACTTTCTTAGAGAATGAGGAATCAGCACCTGATCTTCAAAGAAATAAACTGGAATCATCTCATTGCTTTCACACCTTGGAGGATTAAAGCCCAGATACACTGCGAGCCACTAAGGCAGTAACTATCTGAATTTAGAAATGAGATTCTTTGAACCCCGAGAAAAAATTCTGGGCTTCCAAAGAACAGAAGCAAAAATCTGCACAAGTTGGTCTTTTGGGTGAGATCTTAAAAATGAATCTGCCTTTTGCTCCGTGTTAATATATGACGCTTATGAGTATTACAGGCATTATGACAGGTGTCTATTATACAGTCCTCATTATGGATAGAGCTAGAGTTGCACAGTGCACAGGTCCAACAAGCAGGATGGGAAAATCAATTTCTTAAACAGAAAGCTATTTGCACTGGGCTTTCCACAGAGAAGACTGGCTACCCTCTTTCATCACTTTCTTCACTGGTAATCTGGATAAAAAGAAGCACCTAAAACAAGCCCCAAATAATTTTCCAAATCAAATACATGGTTTTTACTCTACTCCAGTTCTATTGCAATGACATGGCCTCCCCATTGGATCTTTTGTGTTCACAGTATCAATTTGTAATAAGCAGTATAAAAGAGACCATAAAGGGTAAACCAAAGAGACATCCAGCCCTCTATTTTGCTTTCATCTGTGGCCAGTGGCCCAGAAATGGTATAAGAACATGACAGCCAGATATTGATAGTTCTCCAGAATAGTGCCCCAGCAGACCTAGTCAAGGTCCTCAGCTATTCATAAAAACAAGCCTTTTATATGACTGCATTCCTATTGCATTCTCGCAAAACTTCTGCCCATACCGGGGAATGTATGCTTTTTGGTTCCTCTCCAAAGTGTTCTGTGCCATTTTCGGAGTATGTAAACACTGAAATAAAGCAAACACATGACATTTTAAGAGTAATTTAAGACTCTTCACCTCGACAGTTTCACCTTTATTTTGTTGATATTTTCCCTTTCCCACTTACTTTCTTTGATCTCTTGTGCTCTCCTCTGAACCCTTCATCCCCAACAAAACCATGCTGAACACTGGCATAAGGCGCAAAAGAATCTCTGTCTTGAAGAATTTACAGTCCTAACAAATAAACCTTTTTGATCAGATGAATATGCACAAGTACAGCACTGGGAATAGAACCTGGGTCCCCTAATTGCATAACTGTTTGAAGTCTGGCAGCCTTTTCCTCACACTGAAGGCTGTATCTTCATGTTTATCACGAGCAGTATTTCCATTTAAAAGCACCTACAAAACCTGATCACCATATATAAGCAATATTGCCGGAAGTTTGTATGCAAAACCCCTTCTTCCCCCTCTTTGACCCTCTGTATCTAAACGTTTGATAGCCACCTTTGATGTCTCTCTCCAGTAGTCCCTGCCTGGGGGGCACTGGGGACGCTGCCTGTCTCTCTCATTTTATAGGAGGTACCTGAATTGCTTCCAAATCGGGATGTTTTATCTGAGACACAGACCTGTATGTGTGAAAATCTGTTGATAAATCCGAAACTCACAGAATAAGACAATGGCCACGGCACCTAACATATCTGATATTTAATCAGTTGCCCTCTATTGTAAATGCCTGATGAGCTCACTGATGCTGGTCCTTGGTTATCTCCCTAAAAAACCAACAGTGGCTTTACTACATTGTTTGAATTCCCCCTTCACATTTTAAGAATTACCTGGTGTTTCTTGTTTCTGGATAAAGTCTGAACATGACATAAATAGTTGGAGTCTCTGAGCAGCTAGAACCATCAGCATAGAATCATAGAATTGTTTGGGTTGGAAAGGACCTTGAAGATCATCTAGTTCCAACCCCCCTGCCATGAGCAGGGACATCTTCCACTAGACCAGGTTGCTCAGAGCCCCATCCACCCTGGCCTTCAACACTTCCAGGGAGGGGGCATCCACAGCTTCTCTGGGCAACCTCTTCCAGTGTTTCACCACCCTCATGATGAAGAATTTCTTCCCAATATCCAATCTTTTAGTTTACAGCCATTCCCCCTTGTCCTATGACTACACACCCTTGTGAAAAGTCCCTATCCATCCTTCCTGTAGGCCCCTTCAGGTACTGGAAGGCTGCTCTAAGGTCACCCCAGAGCCTTCTCTTCTCCAGGCTGAACAGCCCCAACTCCCTCAGCCTGTCCTCTTAGGAGAGGTACTCCAGCCCTCTGATCACCGTCGTGGCCCTCCCCTGGACCCGCTCCAACACATCCATGTCCTTCCTATGTTGAGGGCTCCAGAGCTGGACACAGTACTCCAGGTGGGGTCTCACGAGAGTGGAGTAAAGGGGCAGAATCACCTTCCTCAACCTGCTGGCCACACACTTCTCTTGATGCAGCCCAGGATATGGTTGGCCTTCTGGACTGCAAGCGCACATTGACGGCTCATGTTGAGCTTCTCATCCACCAGTACCCCCAAGTCCTTCTCCTCAGGGCTGGTCTCAAGCCACTCTCCACCCAGCCTGCACTTGTGCTTGGGATTGCATCTTCTCCCACCATTTACCTCTGCGGATGTTTGGAGCAGAAGCTGGGTTTTGTAGTCTCTAGCAATTTGGAAATCTCCAAAATGGTAATAAATAGCAGGCTGATCGACTGCATTTTCTTTCTGTTTGTGACACAGTTATAGGTGTTCAGGGGAAAGAAAGTGCCAGGGAACACCAAACCACTGAAATTCTTTCCTCCTTTGCTGTTTCACATGCTCACCCTTTCTTCCATTAACACATATTTCTGTGGCTATTCTACATTGTAAATGACAACCAAACAGTCTTTGAAGAAGTTTTATGAGAGAAATAGCAAGGTTCCTTCATAGCAGAGAGTTGTACTTAGACACTGAAAAGATATGATATTCTTGTAACAGAGAGAAGATAGTTAAAATGGCAGCCATTGCATGCATGAGATTTTGTGCAAAGTGACATGCATCCACAAGCACACACAAGCACATGTTCTCTGATAAAATGAAGATGATATTGTAGTCAAAATCCAATGTGTGAATGTGAAGACAACATGTGAGGTGATATCTGCAGCATTTAACCTGAAAATGCCCCAAGCTGCTTCCAGGTGGCCTGACTGCAGCTGACTTTGGGGCTTCACTGTGCTCCTCATCAAGTCCTGTTGTAGAGGGAATCTGACTATGCAAACTGTCACAAGTACCAGAATGAAAAGTTTAGAAATAAGATTAATGTCCTGTATCTTCTAGTATAGGGGTATATACATATATATATATATATATATATGTATATGACATCTGTGTAAGGGGGTGTAAAATACTGCTGTTACATTCTGGCAGTGTTTGAGTCCTACTCAAATTATTATGCTTTGTCTTTTGTGTCCAGAGGAAAAGGAGCTGGGGAGGTGAATATAAAAAGTTCTAGTGAATAATGCATTGGGTAACCAGAAGCATTTTGCACTTGCAGAAAGTCATTCGCCAGAAGAAGTGGAAGTATGTCAGCATCATGTTTGGAGTAATTTCTGCTTGGTGACAGAAAATAAAAGTGAGTTACTAATGTACAGCCTCGTGAGCAGGGGACCTGACCCAGCAGGTGGGGAGGGAGCTGGACTGTATCCTTGTGTTTGCTGAGAAGTGCTCACCAAACCTGGGTTTGCAGGGAGGACATCCCATATTTGACTCGAGGGAAAAGTGCTCAAATTGCTGTTGATAACAGGTTCATACATGTCACTTAGAGTACATTTTGGTTTGCGGGGCTTCTGTTACGGATGGCAATTCACAGCACTGAAGGAGTATAACTGGCTTAGAGGAAGCTGAAGGGCTGGAAATTAGGTATACCATCTCACAGTTGCAAACTAGGAACCTTTGCTTCATAGTATGTATGCCAGGGCTTGAACGAAATAATCGTCCCTTGAAGTTGTTGTTGTAGGAGTCTATAGGAGCAATTACAAGGCCTCACATGTGCTGGGTCCTTTCACCCTTCTGCAGGTTGTGTCTTTTCTCCTGTTTCCCTTTAAGCAAAGAGTCTCAAACATATTTTTTCCTAAAATCTTATTTGCAGAAGACAGTTATTTAGTGGAAAAAGAAGAAAAGAACTGGAGTGGACCTGATTCATTAAGGCATTAATGCGTAACTGCCTGCTAAAGGGGCAGTGGACAGCTGAGTAAAAAGGAATCGTGAATGACCTTGTAAAAAAATTTTGAATCTACTTTGTTAAATTTTTGATCTCGGTGTAGCTCATGGTCCCTGGATATTACTGGCAGGCACTTGAATCTGAAGGCCATAGAGGTACGTAGTCACATCTCCACACAACAAAAATCCATTTATTTTCATATTTTTTTGCCCTAACAGCAGCAGACAAAAAAAAAAAAAAACACCAACCAGGTATTTCTACAGTCTGAAAAGGATTTTAGCATTTCCACAGTTTGTGAAACATTGCGGGCAGTTTATTAAAAATCCACCAAGGGGAAATTTTTGGAGTGACTGATGCATAATTTATACCCTGAACCTCTGAAGGATGGATTGTAAAAAAGCCAGTCCTGATCAAAGGAATCGTTAATGTGCTGCGGAAGTTATTTGGAGGTTTGACACATGCTGAGTTTTTAAACTAATCTCTTTGAGTAAGTTCCTTCAGTGCCTCTCAGTGCATTCAGTGAATGCAGATCTCAGAGAAGAAAAGTTTCTCTGGGTTTCAGAAATGAAACTACTGATCAACAATGAAATAAAAAGTTATCTGAAAACTCAAATAGGGCCAAATTAATCTCAGGTAGGCAGGATTAAACAATGTGATACAGACTGAATTCTTCATTGCTAATCAGGTCAGGCCAACTCACATAGCAAGACAGAAAACCTAAATAAATTGTCAGAAGAAAGCAGACAACATAGATGTGATGTTCACAAAATGAGAGGGAGGAAATGACTGAACACAGTGAGAAGTGATAGGACCAGGAGAGGAGGAAAGGAATAAGGAGGTAGCAGAAAATCAGAATGGACAGCTGAAGCTGGCATTTCACCTACATGAATGGCTAGCAGCATATAAAGAGCACTGGGGGTCTAACAGAAGAAAACAATGCTCACTGTGGGGTTTTTTTGTAGTGTATATTTTGTGAGATTCAGCAAACAAGCCTTCAGGTGCTGTTAGAGAAGTTGCTTTGATGGTTTGAGCCTGAAGTTTTGGTTAGTGCTCCCAAACCCTTTGTGCTTATTGTTTCTCTCACCATGACTGAATTCAAGAATATGGTCCCAAAACCCATCCCTCAGTGGCTGAGATTTCATTACTAAGCTCTTGATTGGTATAACGGTCTCAAAATCCCATCATACCACTGCGGTAAAAGCCTTACTGTTGTACTGCAAGCAGACAAAAGAATGGGACTATTTAATATTACTGAGCACAAATTATACTTGTACCGAGAAGCTGCAATTATAATCAGGACTGATTGTGTTAGATATTTTACAGACATATGAATATTATATGATTCATTTTCTGTCCCAAAGAGATTATAGTATATAGAGACATGTAAACAAGTCAAACATGTGGAAGAGAAAGGAAGTACTATTTTTGTTCCACTCTGCAAATGTGGAACTGAAGCATGTTAAGTGAGTAGTCTACGGTCTTGTTCATGAAGCGTAAGCGATAAGGTGTCAGATCCAGACACAACAAATGAAGAAAACGGTGGCTTGGATTTCATCTGAATGGCAAAGAGCATTCCCCAAATTCTTGCACCAACTACACGCCCCACTCGCCTCCCTCTTTTAAAATCAGAATGCTGCTAAAACATGGATGTGCCATAAAAGCCCACTGAAACAGATTGAACACAGTACTACATATCTGAAGATGCCGTCCTGGCCTGCAGCACTCACCGCTGTTGCTGCGTTTCCTGCTCAGGTCAAGGGTGCCTGCAGAGCTATCGCCTTCCTCAGGAACTTCTGCCAGGTCAGCTGTCTGCAGGGACAGAAAGAGGAAATGAGATGGGATAAGCCAGAAAAAGTGAGTGACGAGGTGAGCTAAGACCACACAAGAACCTTTGAGGTTCTTTGAGGTACCCGGGTGCTACCAGAGCAGAGCTAGTCAGCCTAATGGGATTGCAGAAAACATCGTATCTGGTGATGCACAACAAATACCTGCTTCACAGAGAGCAGTGAAAGCCCAGAAGGAACACCAGACCAAGTTTCTAGTCTGAAGTACAAGAGATTTCTGCAGTATAAAGTCAAGTAAAAGTTAAGGAACAAAGGATTATGTTAGACAATGTGGTTCTCTGTACAAAATAAGAAGGGGCTTGGGGGAATTTGTAGATCCTGCAGGTATACTAAATAGGTGTCTACCAAGGAGACTGGACATTAATTGAAAGTATTGACTACTAATTTATTAACCCTGAACACACTATTCAGTAAAATAACTACAGTGTAAGGGTGATTTTAATGCTGTTAACATGCTGTGAAAGCAGGAGCTGGAGCATGATGGAGTTGGTGAAGTCAGTCTTTAAATATCTGCCCTCACTTTCTTTTTAAACTGTCATCTGGCTGGTATGGTTAGGGAAAAATGAAACCCAAATGTTGTTATTAGAATTACTATGATTTCTTATTTGTATCATATTAATATCAGTCATGATTAGGGACCCATTGTTCTAGGATGTAGGAAAACGTGGGACAACATAATCCCAAGCCTCAGAAGTATACTCTGCGTAAGGCACTGGATTCCTTGGCTGGATAGGTGGCTTCCCCGTGTATAGCCCAACAGGAACCAGGAGCTGCTCCAAACAACTCTGTCTGAATCTGACCTTACGGAGCTTCAGTTTCTGAACTCTCCACTTCTTTTGGGTAAAACGTTTTTTATAACCATAAAACCCCCAAACATTGAAGTTTCATCAGATGCTGTCTCTAATCTGAAAAACTGTAAATTCCTAAATGCTCTTAAGATTTATTTATTTTTTTGTTAGCAGAATTTTAAGACACATGGAAGGATTTAACCTAATTATTCCACGACACTCTAGAATTATACTTTACACATAGCTCTGTCCATTGTTTTGCAGACCTTTGCCTGCATTACAGGAAGAAAAGCAAAATGAGGAACGTTCACTGCCCTTGTTGAGGGAGCACAAAATCTGAACTGCTTTACAGGTTTTTATATGTTTTTTTCCTTTTACTAGTGTTGACAACACAGCTTTTTTTAGAAAGTACTTTGACAATTTTAGTCCCCCTGTTTGTACTTTCCCAGCTACTTCTCCACCCAAGGATACTAATGAACAAAGAGGTGAAAAGTAGGTTTATGCTACAGGCATCTTGTGGTTATCTTGTTTCCCTTACTATTTTGAGAGCCTTCTGCTTTACTGCTCTATTATGCCTTGGTTTTAGGCTAGCCTTTTGCAGCAGGTCATGTTTGTCTTGCATCTTGCACAAATGGGTCACCCCTTGGATGAGAAGGCACTGCAATAGCAATGCTAAAACAGAGTCAGTGTAGAGTATATCTAGGGTTTTCTACTCGCAGGGTGGGGAAAAAAAAGACTGGCTCTGTTGAAATAGTAAGTCCCAGCTATTTTTCAGCTCACTGCTGTGGCATGTTCCTCAGCCTTCATAGAGTAGCTTCGTAACTGCTGATTAGCTTCATATATTGGTGGGTAGTACTGCATATGGGATGTACAGTGACTGTCTCTTTAGTATATACCTCATACAAAACCTCCCAAAGTAACCTCGGTTACCTTTAACGTTTTTTCAGTCAAGAGATATAGGACAAATGGTCTAATAGAAATGATAGAGGTACAAAGCCGTTTCTGAGGAGAGCTGATCCACAAAAACTAACAAGAGCTGGAATCACATTTACATCACCTCAGGTGACTTTCTGTATAAATGTGGGTTGCAGAAGCACATTTTTGAAGGAAAAAGTAGGTAGTAAATCTGGAGCATATGGCCACTTTCTTTTATGGGAAATGCAGAATCTGGGCTGAAAAATCACAGCGGGTGCGTCCACACTGCTCAGTCCTGTTAAAAATATCTTGGCTAGTTCAGAGCAAGAGGGTTATCTCTACTCTGTGCAGAGACATGAGTTGCTGTCCTGGAAGCTTCATGGCTGTAGAGGCAGGGCATGGCTCCTAGGCTAGTCGCCTTTGCTCTTGACTACCTTCAGTAGGATGAGCTATGCTGCTCTGACACAGAGCAAGACCTTTGACTGCTTGGATACCACCTGTGAGGTGCAGTGGGATCCCAGGTGCCACCATGTCCCTGGTGACCCTTGTTATAACACAGGGCAGAACCCTGAAGAACTCCCCAGCTCCCGGGGCTCGGGCACAGACCCGCCGCAAAGCCTCAGTGCTGCTGTGAGCTGCATTTCTGCTTCTTCTTTGAGAGAAGCAGAGCAGCATAGAAGTGAGGACTACTGGGGAAAGATCTTAGTCCCCATGCATCATTAATTGCACTTGTGCTGCTAGCTCACATGCTCTGATACATTTTTACCTGGGCTCTGCGGGCTCTGTGTCACATCCCTGCTCTGATCAGTGGTCAGTGCCCGCTCCTGGCTCACAGTTGTAAAGCTCCATAACCCCATCTTTTGGATCAGGGTTCTGTCTGCCCCTGGTTTTTATCCCTATCCGAATCCACAGGCTTGCACTACCAGAAGTTATGGTTTCACATGTCTGTTTATTCAGTTCTAGAATGTTTTCTATTTTCTGTATACTGATACATTTCATATTCTCTCTCAGCCTCCATACCCTGGAGAAATTCCCATAATGAACTTGTGTTCCTCATTCTACACCCACACCCCACCTAGTTATTATCAGCTCCCTAGGGCAAGCTGACACAGCACTCATGATTTCTATTCTTGAATTGTCATTCATAATTCAACATAATGCTTTATTGATTTAGAAAGCAATAATTACATTTGTAGAACTTCTGTCTCAAAGTAAATTAAATAATTGAAAGAAAGATCTGTAATTACAATGCGTCAGGTGGTAGAGTCACTTTGGGTTTCAAAAAAGAATGGAAATTACCAAATTCCTTTCAAGGTACAAACAAGGGTGGATAGAGGACATGCCCTTTAATAACTCCCTTTCAGATTTAGCTTACTTTTTGTTTAAATTTGTCTGTCTTCTTTCCCATCTAAGACAAATGAATGTCTGTTTAAAGGCCACTCGTACCACCTGAGGTTACAGTTCAGCCACATGAGTGAGCACAGATTTAGAGTGCCAGGGAAATGTTGTATCAAACATAAACAGATTTTAACACAACTTTAAATTAAACATGTAAATATTTCCTCTGAGGTCTGGAGACCAGGTCTCCTCGTGTCTCTGTGCCTGGTGATTTTTGTTCCAAGGTCAGTGCAGGAGAGCTTGTCAGATAATGTCTGCCTGAGTTTTAGAAAGGACAATCAGCTTTAGCCTCCAGTGTATTCAGGTATGATTTTTGTTTTTTCCCCCCGAGGTGGCGGAGTGGGGAGGATCTCTTGGGAAAAAAGAGAGCCCCAAGCATAGGCTTAAGTCCCCGTTTATGAGAGGGGAGATGGTATGAAACTTTCTTTCAACACCATAATTTAGCTTCTGATCTCATGAGTCCCAATACTGTTGAAATAACCATTGCTTGAGGAAGAAATTGATGTTACTGTTGAATTAGGTATGGATTTAGCAAAGGCAGGTCTAAGGGAACTGTTGTTTCCCTTGTCCTTCTCCAGCGCTTATGTCATGATCCTGAAGAAAGTGACTTTTATGACAGGAGAGAGTGAACAACAAGGATTAACACGAAGGTGAAAATCTTCCTGTCTGGATACAACAAGCTGAGCACAACTGCCTTTATTTGGGGTTTGGAGAGATGATCCCAAATCTGTGATGCTCTCCTCCTGAGTCTACACTGGGCAGGGGTAGAGGTGCCTGTTTATTGCCTCGTTGCAGTAGCAGTGGCTTGATTTTGGCTAGGCTCGTACTGTGGAACTTTTACTTCTGAATTTAAGCCCTGAGGACTCAAACCCATTGCTATCACTTGTATGAAATATAAATGCCCACCACCACCAGGCAGGATGACTCCAGCAAGACAGTTTAATATCTCTTTTCCACTTATACACAGATATGGAAACTCAACATAATTTCCTTTTCCAATCTGATAAAAGAAGATTAATTTGTATTTTTCTCTTTTTCTCAAGAGTCATATAAAAGATACTTAAACCCCATGTCTGCAAGAATAACATGTTTTCTGGTCTCTTTTTGGAAGCTGCGAGTGAGGGGTTTTTTTTAAGTTTGAAATACAAGTTTTGTGAACTCTGAAACAAACTCCAGTGAATGAATATCTGTTGCTCCCCCACAAAGAAAATGGAAGAAAGATGTGGGATACTTACAGAGTTTCTGTTGGGAGAGTCAGACCCACTTCCTGAACTGCCCTTTTTGGTTTTCTGAGCTAGGGAAGTCCCAAAGCGAAGAGTTTCATACACTGGGTCAACCTTATTTCCACAGGCTGCAACAGAAGAAGCAAAACATGCCTCAGTCCTTTGAAGATATTTCTGGCCATGTTCCTGCTCCACTTGGAGAAACACCTACCTCTACCAACGTGTTGGAGTGTATGCTTAGACACCACTTGAGAGACTGCCCTGATAAAAAGTGTTTGACGAACTTAGTGGAATTTGCTTTTGCCAGCGATTTTCTGCTGCCTCTCTGCTCCCGTAAAGATCATCCTCCACTCCTACAGGTTCTTTGGGTCCCTGCCATTGCCTTGTCTCTCTTCACCTGCCATTCTCTTTCTCCATTCACCACTGATGCTGCCTACACTGAGGTAAGGAAGATAAAATACCAGGAGGCTTTGATCCATGTTTGCTGCCTGTTCTTACCACTGACCACTTGGATTACCCTCAACAGTAAATGCTTGAAGGTAAAAACCCTGCACTGTGCCTGAGCACCCTTGTGGTATGGGTGGGCCATCACCTTTACCCATCTACCCTCACAGTGTTACTACTTGGCTAATTTGGATAAACAGGATGGCCTGGATCTTCCTTGAAAGGTACTGACATCCGCACTGTGGGGCTATATGGGGTCTGGAGGTAGGTGTGAGTAGGTACCTGCTGTTGTGAATGTGCTCCAGGTTGCTCAGCTCAGTTTAGGGGTAGTCAGAAAGGCCACCGCTCCCACTGGCGTATGTCTGTTCAGTTCTCATCCCGCTCTCCCTCATAGCTGGCCTCAAAGTCATCTCCCATGGCAGAGAAACGGATGTCTTCAACTGGCATGAGCAAATCCAGTTCAAATCCTCTTCTACATACTGTATTGTTAGAACTCAGCCTCCCTTGCAGTACAAGGCAGTAGACACTTAGAATACAGTACATATGTAGCACTGTGTAGAAGGAGGGAAATTTTGGCCAAAGTACTGAGAAAATACATGGGATTTTGAATTTTGATGGGAGGAAAGCACACCTCAGTTTTTAGCCAGAGCTTGTTCAAAATGTTTCTATTACTTCTGACAATAATGACAGATGTTATTTGAAAGAGAAACTGATATGAAATCCATATATTTAACTTCTTTATTTTAAACTCCTGAGAACAACAAGGTAAATGTTCTCAGACAAGTAATTTTAAACTGACTGCCTAGTTTTGGCTTTCATTTTATGTACTGCAGTTTCAAAATGTTTCTTTTCAGGAATTTGGTATTACAGTGAGCAAAATCTGGTCTTTTAAATACTTGGAAAAATGCAGACATGGTCAATAAGGAAAAATATGATGAAAGTAAGAAGTGTGGGTGAAAAAGGACAGGAACCTAGCAAAGTCCCTCAAAAGACAAGACAGTGCTTTGAATGCCTCCTGCTGTTTTGATCTCCCTGTCTTCTACCTTGTTCTTCCCAGCTCAGACCTTCACCTCAGTATTCCAGGGTTTCCTCCCTTTTAAATTCCTACCTTGAGATCAAGTAGTTATTATTATAAAAAGGGTGATTCCTAAAAGGTTTTATGTATAGGGTTTTGAGTGAAATGCACAATAAACACACCCTCTCCTCTTCCAGCTTTGTATCTTTGAAGTGGTCCTTTCCTGAGATGGCAGAAGGACATTCAGTCACCGAAAGGAGCTGGAAGGCTGCTGAGGGTAAATACCACGGCTGGAAGTCTGTTGCAGAGCACTGCCAAAGGGAGACTGAACAGAAAAGCAATCAAAACCTACCAATAGGCATCACTTCTTTGATGCAGCCAAACTGTTCATGAATGAGTAGTGGTGAGCTGTAGTACCGTCGAAACCCCTTTGGCTGGAGGGAGAGAAAGCAAAAAAGAAATGAAGTGCATTGCTGCCATGACTGACGTAGTAGAAATAACCTCAGCTCTTCTGCTAGTGGTGTAACAGTGTGGCGAGGCTGGAAATTTGCCTCCTGTTGTTGAGTCACTGTGGGGTTTAGAGATCACAGATTTATTTGATTGGTCTCCTGGAAAAAAAAAAGATTTCCCGTACTTCTGTGGAAGGAGGAGCTCATTTTAGCTCCCCTTTTTCTTTTGTCTTACACAAAAGCAGCAGTAATTAATTGCAGCAGAAGTGCTGCATCGTTAGAGGTTCTGGGAAGCTTCCCTCTCCCTTTCTTCTTATGTAGTGTAAATTTACATTGTTTTGCATTTGCTAAACATGCAACTATCCTTCCCTGCACTAACTCCAAATCCTTGTGTTCCCACATATGCGCTTGTGAAACCCAAGGAATTTAGAGCCTTTCTATAGTTTTTTCTAAGGTTTACTGCTGACCGACTGCAGCTTCCCCTGCTTTTTTGTCTTGTAACGTCAAAAAAAAACCCCAAGTCATCACCAGATGTCCCTGCAATGTCTATTTGTAGAGAAATGCACTATAATAACTCAAGCTATACCATTAAAGAATACTGCAATATGGCCATCAACCACTCTAAACCGCTTTCTTAGAACGTAAGGTGTTTCAAGTTACTTCTCTATGTACTATCTCAGGCAAAGGCTGAGTACCAAAAATGAAAGTGCTAACATCTAAGTCTTTGGAAATGCTCTACAAGGTACTAGAGATTCACAAATGATCTCTCAGAGTTCTAATCTTTGCAGGCCGCGAGAACTTCCAGTCACAGTGAGAAGTGGAAAAGCCTCATGGAGATGTGCATGTTTCCTGTATCCTATGTTCAGTATACATCAAAAAGCTGTAGGCAGCTACTTTTTTTACTAATGAGCTACAGTATAGATTGAGAAGGAAAGAGGGGATTGATAAATTTGGTTTCTTAGAGGAATAAATTCCAGATTCCCCAGCTTTGGTTTGCCCTCAAACTAGATTCAGACACAACAGGAGCTCATAAAACTCCCATGACTTTGCTGGATGACTTCCTGCTCTAGTTTTCTGCTTTTCTGAACTGGTGACGACAAGAGCTGAGGCTGGAATCAAGAAATTCATGAAACAACACACGCAATTTAATATTTGGCTTGTCCAAGGCTTGCAATGAGGTCATTCAGCTCTTACCAGACTAACTTCCTGCAGCAGAATGCCTCACACTAGAGATATGATTATGGTTTAGATGCATAAAAATTTGCCTCTGGTGTGTAAACAACAATAGATTTCATGGAATGCTCCTGGAGAAAAGATCTTTCCAGTGAAAGTTGGGTTTTCTAGACCTTTTGAAGACAATGCTTGCATTTTTTCGTCATGTAACACAGTGAAATTCTGGTTTTAGCTCATATTTGTCTCAGGTGCCTTCAGGTTGCAACAAATCTAAGAACGTCTGAAATATGAATATATGTATTCAGTTATCGTATGCCAAATGGTAGTTTTTCCAAGCTCTTTTTCCAAAAGTAACAAAAAGAACTATATTCCCATAAAAGTTATCAAGTTGGGTTAGAATAGTCTCAAACACTGTGTCCTGCCTTTGTCAATAAAGAGCATTTGCTGCTCAGAAGGTGACCCAGCCACTAAAATGCTGTGTCCACACAGGGGCAGGTCTCCTCCCAGCCTCTCACACAGAAAGATTGCTTCAAACTCTGTAGTGTCTCTCTGTGAAATATGCTTTGGTTTTGTTTTTAAGATGAATTACGTTTTTTCTTTGAGCCTTAACAGCAGAAAAAAACAATAAAATATGATTTGAAGGATTTTTCATTTGTTAAACGTCATTGAAATATTTTGACTAATTTATAGAATTCCTTGAGAGATTTAGACTACAGCAAGCACAGTTTAAATCAAAGGAATTAATTCTGATATTTAGCTAAATTTGGATTACAAAACTATTTTCACTTCCACAAAGCAGACCAGATTTTTGTTTTATTTTTGTTCAGGTTTCTGAGTCGTAGCAGTTGCCCAAATTGATAATAGGGCACCACATGGCTTTAGTCTTCCCACTCAGTAAAGTGACCTGGCGTCAGTTCTGTTAATGCATCAGCTAAATACCAGTCAGGGGATCAGGCACACTAAGTAAGTGCCTCCCCCACAAGCCAGTGCCTCCCACTGCACTTGCTGCCCTGAGCTGCTCACTTACCAGCTTGCCCATGCAACGCTGTTGTCCAATACTGTCTGCACACTTGTGGTGGATGCTCATCTTACAAGCCTTACAGCGCAGTCCGTGCTTGGCGTTTGTCCCTGTGAAATGCACAGAAATGATTTAATTAGGCAAAATCAATAGTTTCCATGCATTTAACAAATGACCTGAAATAATTGACGGAAGAGGTCAGCTGCAGTAGAGTAAATATTGACAGCATTCTTTGCCTTGCCTACTTTTTTTAATATACATTTACACGTGCATTTTCTTTACAGCCTCTCCATTTTAGACATTTCTCCCCCAGGCTCTTTCCTAGGCTATTGCTGCCTTTAGATATGTATTGCATTATGCTCTGTTGTATCATAGTCTCATCAGTGATGTCTCTGCCTCACGAACATCAAGCAAAATCCCTTTTCTATTTTGAAAGGGCTTGGCATGAGAGCCATGCACAGCTGAGGGAGCCACTGAGGGAGCACCCAGGCTCTGGAGCTGCCCTGGGGAGCCAGACCATCTGTAGTGGGCTGGATTTTGAGGGTGAGAGGGACCTCCAGGCATTCATGAAGGGACTGAGCACACTCCTGCACCCAGGGACTGCTGCTTTCACCTCCCTAGGCCAATGCTCAGAGGGTGCAGAAAGGGCTTCTTGCACACCCGCGGGTGTGGCAGTGAGGATGCCATGGGTCTGACCTTGCTCTCCTTCACTGGCAGAGTAAAAGTTGAGTGCCACCTGTAAGACCTGCTAAACTACACAGAAGCAGTTAAGCTGTAGCAACTCTATTATCCCCACAGGACTGTAGAAATGGAATGAGTAAACAACATGTCAGTTCATTATCATCTACTGTGAGAGTGAATAAGAAACAAGGTAGTAAAACACTCCAAAATAACTCTTGACATTTTAACCAGCCCTCATTAGTCAGACATGATAGGAGTATTAGTCAGAAGGATCCTGCATCTGAAAGTACTCATGTAGCTCTTGGTTGTTTGAGTTTGAGTAGTTAATGCCATGTACATGCTGCTGGCTTCATTCAGTGAAACGCTATAACTGGAAGAAACACTTCAGGGAACGGCTCATCAAGTCGATGAAAAAACCTGCGCCTTGACAGTACACTTTCAGGGGAAGAGATTCCTGAAGTGGCCACTTCCAAGCCAGACAGAGGCAGGCTGGAGGAGCTGTGGGTGGTTGCATTGAGCCAGGCTCAGACATTTCACTTGTGTACTTCTTGTAGGACAGGGAACCGAAATCCTCCTGCCTTGCTACTGAGACTGCTGGACAGATAGGGAATGAACATGGTTGAGTGTGGGGTGCACCCCAGAGACTCCCACGGAGTAGGGTCAGCACCTGCTCCCCACTTGTTTCTTGCCTGGCTGCTCTCGGCTGATCCGATGCATGGCACCTCGCTGCTCAAGTAGGTGCAGATGTCCAGCCTCATTCCTGGGTTCTTTTTTCCTAGTAAACACAGGATTTAACAGAAGAACACATCCCTGGTTCTTTTTTTCAGCGTGGTTGCACTTGGATTACTGTGCTGTGAGGGCTGTTTTCAGTTATAGTTTCTTTTCAATAACACATGCTCAAAACGGTATTGACTTCTGCGGCTTTGTGCTTCTCTTACTGATGATGAAATGCTGAATCACTCTTCCTGATGGTCAATAACAAAAATCGTGAGAAAACAGGTCTTCCTCCACATTTTTTTATTATATTTGTAGGGTGGAATGAAAAAAAGGAAGAAGACATTATACTTTGCCTGTACAACTGCGTCTAATGCTCCTCTCGTGCTGGTCTGTACTGGCATAACTCTTATCTGCTTTACCAAGTTACTCTTGAGATTCAGCTGAAATGGCAGTCAGTCTCACAGTCCTTTCTGCTGGCTGTGTTACACTCTTCCAGCCATTTTATTGTTAACGTTACAAGGTGGATATTGGTCCTTACGTGTTATAACTATGTGATCACAGAAGATACACATTTGTCAATATAACTGCACATTCTAATGACGTGAAAAACAAATGCAAAGTATCTGCGCTACTTTCAAAAATCAGAACCTAACTTCTTCAGAACAGAAATCTGTGGCCAAGTGAAAATGAGTAAGAAAATAAATTGCAAAAGAACAACACTATATTTCTGTTGCTGAATTCCATTTGTTACCTTTGGGTAGGCAAGCAGGGGCTTCAAAGAAAGGAAAAGTATTTGTCACACACCTGAGCCTACAAGAATTCTTTGTAAATCAAAATTCCCTACAACTAGCAAAAGCTTCAATCTTTAATTCCTTGTCATTTCTAACTACTTGGTTTACTGTGGGACTAGGCAGCTTGAAGATAATTTGCACGTACCTCCCTGCCTCCCACTGAGGAATAACTAAGGGGCTGAAAGAAGCAGCATTTATTCTGTATTTACACATAACTACCATATCTCAAGACCTGAAAATGGCATTTCTACAAGACAGATTTTCTTTTTTCCCCAGGATAATTTTCTTCAGTTCCTGATTTCCATTACACTAAATTAAATTTCCTCAGAGAATCATGACTAAGTTACTCCAAAACTGCATGCCAGAGGTTGGACAACTACACATTGGCAATGTATCTGACCCAAAAGTTCCTGAGATTTAGAACTGAGGCACAGCCACAGCTCACATTATGGAGAAGAGCAGATCCACATTTTGCATAGGTGTAAATAAGACCAGGGCTTGACCCATTTCATTAGTTTTTGGCCTCCCGTGTAAGCAAGCTTGTTAATTTTGCAGTTGCCTGAATGGGGCTGGTTTTGGCAGGCATCCTGCTAGTTTGAAATGGGGAAAAAGCTGGCAGAACATGCATCTTGCAAACAGGTTATATAAAGCGGAGTGAGTATGGTGAGAGTCTTACAGTGATGCTGGTATTACAGAGGTATTTCATTATGCCTAAAGTGGTGGCACAGGATATAGCAATATATTGAAACATTATTTGCCAATAAATTCCCCCCGAGAGCATAAGAAAGCTAGGAATTTGGTCTGAACGTACATTAAATAGTAGAAAATAAGTGTATTAATGACTAAAATTAAAAAATTATGTCAATGACAATAATAATAATAGCTATAATAGTAACAATTCCACCACAATGGGGTAGACTATTTGAGGGGAATTTCTATCATTTCACTTATCTGCCATGGGGTACCAGGGCTTGCTTGAAGCTGAAACCTCTCTGTGGTGTGCTGAAGTCCACAGCAGTGCCTGGAAGCGGTAGCATGTCTGAAGAAGTAGTGAAGTCTAGGATACTAAAACACTGTGCTCAAGGACTTCTGCTGAACATACTCTGGTAACCTGCAAGCCTGATCACCCCTCTTGTTTGCTTCATGCCTGCCTAAATAGCCGACAGCCTGATCGCAGCCTATCATTTATTCCCATTAGCAGGTATTCCCCTATGCCAACCTTAAAGAACAGCTGGAAGCTACTAGTATTAAGTGCTCACTGAAATGTTTTAGCCCACCTGGAATCATTTCAATTTGTGGTGGATCAGAAATAGAAGAACTAAAGGCTTAGCAATTAAACTAAACTTGGAATACCCTAACTACTTTTTTCTCTGCTGTTTGGTTTTTTTTTT
>Ga0065711_1033964_pt1 | contig 24503 bp, 11 predicted proteins | sample Hoacrofraction12_FD_59098 | JGI IMG/M metagenome (GOLD analysis project Ga0065711, IMG submission 59098) | Hoatzin crop microbial communities from Cojedes, Venezuela - Epithelial fraction 12 v2 (version 2) | ecosystem: Host-associated > Birds > Digestive system > Esophagus > Crop | place...
GCGGCTCTCTGTGTTGTGCGGTTTGTGTTGTGTTTTCTCCTTATCTGTATCGTTGTTGCTCCTGTTCCCTTTGTTTGCTCTTTTGTTAAACTGCCCTTATCCCGACCCACCAGTTTCTGCCTCTTTCTTTCCATTCTCCTCCACACTCCGGCCGGGGGAGGGGCAGCCGCGTGGTGCTTTTGTTGCCGGCTGCAGCCAAAACCAGAACACCTCAGATGCCCAGGAGCTTCAAGAAAAGGGACTAACATGCTAGCTGTCACTAAAACATGATTTTTAAAGCTAAGTGCTCTAAGGTGTAGCCACGTGCACTGGCACGAAGCTGAATGATTTGTTTGCCTCAGGTCCAAAAAAAGGTTTAGGCCACATGGGTTCTAAGTTTAATTCTACTTTAGGCTGAGGGTTCATTCATGATGGTGTAGACATACAACTTATTCCAGGCAGCTAAGATGGCATTAGGAGAAGGGAAGAGGTGAAATGATTTTAACCTATGATTCACATTTCGCATGTGTCTACAGAACACCTAGTAGGAAGCTACCAGATCCCTTTATCAGTTGAAGAGTACAAACAGTTGTGGCAAATGATTTAAGAAACCCATCAAAATTATATTTAGTAATTCAGTCTTAATATGATGTTTTCATTTTAAATATTTAATGTGAAAAATTTGCTTTCATTTTTGGTACAGAAAACTGTTTCATTTCTTTCAGACACATCCTTTCCGTATTTCTTTCTGTATTTATTCTACTTTTGTTTGTTTCAGGTGTGTCCTCATTCCTTTTCTGGATATTCTGTCTCTGCTTCTTTTTCAGATGCTGCCTTAAAATACAGATCTTCAACTTCGTTCTGTTTATTATTAATAAATCTGGTAGTTTCTTTCTCATGGTGTTAACTGTTGATTGAGTTCTCAGCAGCCACAATTGTCTTTTTCAAGTCTAAATTTGGGAAAGGGAAGACCGCTAGGAGTGGTGAAGAAGCTGGCTATGTAATTTAGTTGATGTAAACTGACATCCATAAAGTGTTGTTTCGGCCAACTGAATTTCCATGCGAGTCAAATTGCTCTTGAACATGGACAATCTCTCAGAAGTTACTTGCTGAAGGCTGACAAAGTTGTTTGCAAAATGTTGCTCAGGCTCCAGAGATGTTTTTAATAAAATGCATAAGATCATGATAACAACATTAGATGACTTCTATTAGTAATAACATGTCTTCCAATATTAGTGATAGAAGCTATCAAAATACACCCTTTTGATTTACTGTAATTTAATGACTGTATTTTCATGCTCGTGTTCCATTACATTAGATATAATTTCTTTTCAATGATTAGAGTTCAAGTTTTAGAGACACTGTGAAATGATATTTTCTACTTGAATTTTGAGCAAAAAAGTGTATCATAAAAGTCAAACCAGAAAGAATGTGAAAAAAACATACATATGAGAACATGGCTGAGCTGAATATTTGATCACCAGGATATTAATTTTAGAAAGCTACTTACAGAGATTACTTCCTCTGTTTGCAGAGATTGCCAAATTCTATTGATATTAATAATTCTGTCGCTTTTTTCTCCCACAATATATTTGTCAAAGGACAAAATAAAAGGAAAAAAGGAAAAAAACCCAACAGTTGCTTACACAGACTTGCATAAACTCTTTGCTCAGGTCTCCCTAAAGTCTCTGCTTTCTGCACTGCGTGCATGCTGTGCCTTTCTTAGCGACCCTATTTTCTCTCTCTTCTCTCTCCACGAAAATTCAGGAGTAATGTCACAGCAAAGGCAGACAGAAAGAGGTGGGAAAGCATGAAGGAGGTGATACACAGCCCTCAAACCCAGCCACTATGGTGGCTCTGTACTGCTACAGCATGATTTGCAAGACTTTCTGACAAATTGCACAGCTGTTCTGCGCATAAATTTATCAAACAGCCACAGAAATACACGGAATTTTCAATTCTGAAACAGTTTTTTACAGAAATAGACACACCCCTTCTTTTAATTTGACTAGACTTGGGTGTTCTATTGAACTGTATTCTTCCTTTTTTGTTTACTCTAGGATCTAATACGAAGACAGTCTTTATTCAGTTTAAGAAGGGTAAGAAGCTGAAGAGAAGGGATGAGAGGCTGAAAGAGGCTTAGTTGGAATGTTCAGTATCCAATGTTTTCAGTACTGATTCCATAAGGACCAAGACATCCAAGATATTCGTTAATGAGAAAGAGTATTTTCAGGAAGGGCAGCAGTCCTTTTATTGCAGAGGAGTACAAGTGGTCAGAGTACAGGCTGACTTTGTACCTAAACAGAAATTCTGACTTCAAAGCAACACAGATCTGCTCAGGGGAGGTTCCAAAAATCTTTGACTTTTCTTGTCGCTTGAGGACTCTTTCCTGGCAATATGTATGGTAACAGCTTGATATCATTCACACCTCATTAACAACTATAATCACATGGTCTCTCTATCTTCTTATTCTCTCTCCACATACCTGTCCCACCCCCTATCAAATAACGAAAAATAGAGGGAGACAATATGTGTCACTATGGATATATCAGAATTAAGGCTACAGATTTGTATCTCACAGAATGTCAGCACACCATTTCTCTTTCATTAGAGCTTCCTTTATCAGGTTTCTCCTGCAAAAAATTCTTTCTGTTGTTTCAGTTATTTGTATTGCATATTGTTTAATTAAACTAATTCAGACCACACCCCTGGATATAAGAAAGGACATAATGGTAACTTCATTTTGCCATATTAAAACTACCCTGAAGAACCACTCAGAATACACTCAGGGTAGTATACACCTAAAGCTATGCAGCAACACTTTGCATTTTCAACTAAAAATGAGAAACTGATCTCAAAAAACACCACATAAAAAGGAGAGGTTTTCTGGACACAAGGTTATAAGCAAAAACAGATCTGAATTTTTCAAACTGATCTAAAATTGGTAACACCCACTTGTTTTCAATCCAGTGGAATTTAGAAGTCTAACTTCCTTGGTCTGTTTTGTAGACATATAACTTGTATTGAAGTATTTGAGACATGTCCGTAATGTGGAGGGGATTAATCTTTCTACCTTTGTAGCCACACTAAATTACAGTTACTGCAAAGAAACTTAATTTTAAAAATAGAAGATTTTACAAATGTCTCCCAGCACTAGTCTGCTGATGAAAATAAATGCTGAAGTTCTTATAAACTGGTCTCCGTTAAGCAGGGTTTGAATACAGAAACTCTGTGAATATCCAGTAGATAACAAGAGCAACATAAAAATAGTGTTAATTGCATCCATCAGCATAATTTTTACTTTACACCTGGCAAAGTCTGATAAAAAGATTAATTATTCATGACTTTTGATGTAAAACTAGCTATTGGTAAAGGTAAGCCTAAATATATTTCACTTCCTAATGGAAAGATGGTACTATTTTTAATTCGATTAAAAAATTTAAAAAAAAAAAATTATAATGCAATTTTAACTTTTGCCCTACTGTTGCCTCCTAAATTGACTGTAGTCTTTATTCTTCATCTTGTAAATCCATGTAATTATTGATGTGGGGAATCTTTGAGAACAGCACTGGTCAAGAAAAGTTTGTAATGTAATGAAGCAATGCACAAAAATTTTAGGGAATTAAGGAAAGGTACAAGCAAACTTGATCCAAGATACAGAGCTATTGCTTGCAGTCTTGGTAATTTGCATGAATCCTTCACTTTTATGCACCACAAAGTGCACAACAGTAAATATGTAGAAAGTCATCAGTTAAGGAGATACCACAGAATTCTGAACAGCTATAAGATATATTTTGTCATAGAAGCTTTAGAACAAATGTATCCTCACTATAGGGAAAGAAAAAGCACAAAAATACTATAAAATGAAGACTGCAAAACAAGGACTTGAATTAAGGTCCGAACGGAGTAAGGTGGAATATTTTCCTGGAAGAATCAACTGAGACTTTTTATGGATGTCTTCTTAATTTTTCTATACATAGTACCAGCCTATTGAAATAAATATCATAGCAAATCCCACACGCAAAGGGTACCCTGCACAATCCACTTCAAAACATCTGCAGGAATATCTGGAAAACATGCATAACCCTCTTACACATGTACTTTGTTTTGTAGCAATTATAACATTTCTTTTTAGACCACCAAATCACTGCAACAACATATTTCGTGCTCTTCCCTAGCTAAATGGCATGCAATTTTCTTTATTTCCTTCATAGAACAATTACTTTACATATAAAAATATATTATTTTTTCCACACGTTTCTGCACAATCTGCATAAAAAACGAAACACTGTGCCAGACCCTGCACCTAAACTTGGGTCAGGTTGGCTGTGGCTAAGAACAGGTGCTGCAATAAGCACTCAAGAGGAACTGACAGACTGTGGCTAATTCTGCAGAGTGAACCACCTGAAATGCTTTAATATGCTTTTCTTCTGTAGGTAGCTATATTCATAGAAGGATGATGATATACTGAAAGATCGCAATAAAACTTAAGCAATCCACTTCTTGTGGAAAATCAAAGCCACAAAGTCTTCAATTTGTGAATGTTTGCTGCTGTTTGGAGTACCACTTTGTATATCTCACAAATCTGACAAAAATATTAATCTGTTGGTGATTCATGAATGCAGATACTATCTTCAGTATCAGCATTAAGGAAATAAATTGAGTAATTACTACTTCTTGTAACAAATTCTTTCTCTTCAGCATTTCTATTAAGGACTTAATTCAACAACAATCATTTTGTTTTTAGGTCTCCTAGTATGAGCTCGAAGATATCCTGTGGTCCACAGTTTAATATTTGTGAGAACTTACAATGACAGTTCAGATTTTCTATAAAAAGGACCAAAAGTAACACTTACACTCAAATGAATGTTCTACTGAGCGACTTTAACTTTATGCAGTGTATCGTGTGTCCTTTTGCATATAGCGTCAGCTCTATATTCTTTGTTCTGGACGCTCCTTATCATATGGTCTGGCTAATTCAGTCTAAATATGGTTCTGCCATTTAGTTCAAATCAGGTTTGTGATTGTACAGGTCAGGTACCAATACTGAGGAAATCACAGTCTTGCATAGAACAAAATTAATGAAACAGAATAAGCAATGTGGTGTGAATATGGTCTGCACTTCTTGTCCTTTTCCAAGCCCTACTTTTCCTTCATACTTCCCACACTACTCTGGATAAGCATTTATCTTGTGATTTGTTTCCAGATATTTTGCTCCCTCCTTTTCTGTATACATTCCTGTCACCTAAATACAAAAGGACACTTTATCCCACTTCCTAAGTGTCTTGACTCTGTATCAAAGAGCAGAGCAAAAAAACCCAGGAAACTGAAAGTATTCTGAGGATTAAGATGCAGAAATCATCACAGGCACAAGGAAATCATAAAAACATGGTTAGTAAGTGTGGTTTTGTCATTTAGCACATCATTTGTGGCTTCAGAGGAAATCTCTTATCTGGAACTTTCTCCTACAAGTAAACATCTCTAACACATCTTGCTGAGTAATTAGTAGGGATCAAGCTCTTTGAAAATTTGCACAGGAGAAGACAGTGGGTTGCACTTCATCAGTGCTTTGCAGTAGTTAAAACATTTGAGGAAGATCTGCAAGTCCAAGGATTTTTCCCTCCTTTGTAACCAGTCATTAGATGAAATCTACGAAAGATACTTAGAGAAGAAATGGAAACTCTGACTTAAGCGTACGATACAACACTTTTTATTCTGAACTCCAGGAATTTTGAAATTATTGGTTTGATTGTTTGTTTGTTTGTTTGTTTGTTTGCTTGAGGTTTTTTTTTGTGCAGAAGCACTGTTTCCACAAAAGAATACTTCTAGATTGACATTCCACCACTAATTGAACTCAGAGCTTTTTTTATAACAGCAATTTGAAAATTAGTCTCTTACATCACAGGTGAATGGTAATCATTTGGTTGTTACATAAAAGAAATTGGCAATAATATATTCTCTAACTGAAAAATATGTAAAAGGTATTATTATTGCACTAACTGACTGTTTAAACTCAACAGAAACCTATTGTTCTACTGTCATAGATGGTAAGTGATGTCCTTCTTGCTAAGTAATGAAATTGTGTGATGTTTTAAAATTACCAAATAGCAAAACTTCAGAAAAAACCCACAGAATACAAAATGTATTAGAAGCCTTACCCCACAGAATTTGGAATAAGTATTAAACTTCCTAAGACTTCAACTCTGCCTTTGTGAAACATGTGTTACATCCATCAATTTGCATATAAGACAGTCCTGCCTGAATAAATAGATTAAAAACGGGATCTTAAATTTGAAATACAAAATACTGAGATCAAAGGACTCACATGTTCAAAGGGCTTTTTCAGGAGTACTAGCAGTAGTATACAAAGTTCCTTTCCTTCTAGTAAACGTGTTCCCAGGAGAGGCAATTTAAGACTGCAAAGGTATTAACACACAGCTCACATGTAATACATAGTTCAGGGGTAATCAAGAGGTGACATATTCCCTTCACAGGCTTGAGTGCAAGTAAAGTCAACCAGAAAATAGCCCCAGTCAGAGATGGTCAGACATAGCTGAAGATGAAACATGTAAAGCAACTGGAGAAAGTGGTCCTTGTTACACTTTTATTTGGTAGCATGTATATCTTGGATTTTAATAAAATTCTGCAGCAGCCGTACTTCCACGCCCTTGAGCATCAAATGTGTTATTTGGCTGCAGCAGTGTAACTGGCACTGGGATTTTTCATCTTTATTAACAAGTGAATCTGGGGTTCATATCCATATTCAAATGATGTGAAAAAGAGTTATTTCTCCTGCTATCAGCTCAACAAAAAATTTGCTTCACCGAGCCATAATATTTTAATTACCAACTTAAAAGATTTTGACACTGGGCCAAAAGAAAACCAGATGAGTAACTTAATCTGGATATTTAGGTTTTAGATTATCTTTCTCTTTATGTTATTTTCCTTTGCAAATCAGGTATGGATTCACATCTCAGCTGCTTCTACTCAAAAGAGAAGCAACAATGTAGTGTTTATAAAAACATCATTCTGTTGCTATGGAAATGATTGTGAAACCAGAAATTAGGAATGACAGTGTCAGAGAAACATCTTTTGCACACACATATTTATTATGTGGAGCAGGAATTGGATGGAATACTAGAAAATATGAAATGTGAATAAAAATTAGATTTAGTGCCTCTTAAGGTTGAGTTCTTTTCCTAACCCTAGTAAAGACAAAATTAAGCATCAGACATCCAAGCATACAGTTTTTCCTTTTCTGAAACTATTTCTAATTTTTATAACTAACCTCATACCACACAAAATATCATATTCTATGCAGCATACTCTTTTTCTCTGAAATTTAATGAATAATAGGGGAAGATAAGGAATTTTCAAAATGTAGTAAGACAAGTATATTACTTTCACAGACCTGTTTGGAAATCCAGGAAGTACTATATACTGATGTAGAAACAAAACCAACTTCTAAATAGTCTTCAAAAAACTGATTTCCTGACTTTGTCTGTTGTATTTTTACTTATTCTAGGAGTCCAGATGCTGGTCCATGGTTAACTATCAAACTGACTGATACATAAATGATGCGAATGCAATATTCATTCCTCTCTGATAAACTGATATTGATTAATTCTGGTTTCTATGATTATAGGAAATAATTGTATTTGCTGTATACAAAATTACTATCTCATTTTTTGCATGATTTACCTCTCAGTATGAGGGGGCTTTTGTCAATTAATTTGAACTATTTAAATCCGAGTTCTAGAACATTAATGGTAGCATTATAATGAAAGCCTGACAACACAGTTTTGTAAAGACCAATTTAAACAAAATACCTTTAGCACAAACAATGGATGTTACTCCTTCAGATAAAATGGTTAATATATAACGGGGAGAAGGATTTGTATTGTGGTCCCTAAGCTAGTCTTTTGATGTTACTGAGAGAGTGCAGCTTCTTGAGTTGTTTATGTTTCATCAAAATCATGATACTCTTGAGTGTTGGCAAGGAAATATGAGGTAATGAGAATGCAGTGAACATGCCTTTCATCAGCTGAAAATCTTTAATTGTAATTGCAGCATGTAATGGTGTAATTAGTTGTCTAAGTGACAGGATAGGCTTGAATCTTTCCTACTGTTTTGCAAAAAGATCATTTAGTTCCCAGAAACCTTTCTTTAGACTATGAGAGTGGCAGTGAAAGACTGAAGCTTTTTTTTAACCCCTACGTGTCTAAAGTAAAAGAGGGACTTCATCTTACAGAATTGCCATAAAAGTCCTGTGAAGACACAGTGAATTATGTAGAGACACTTTGTTACTGAAATATTTCAAAAATTTTGTAAGAAGCATTAATTTGAATCAAAAAGAGCAATGCATAAAAAGAATATGTAAGGATATGCACAGGAACCATCAAAGAGGTGGTGTCTGGAAATCATTCTCCGATATTTAGGAGCAGTCAAGACTGATGAGTCTTGACTATCATGAACATGTGTTCATGAACAAGATCAACACAGAACAGGCTAAAAGAATGTATATTTTGTCTCATTAAAGATGCAGATAAACATCACTGACTCATTTTAAAATACAATTTTGTAGTGGGCCCAGTTCATAGTTTATTGTAACTGTTTTTCTGCCTGTTGAATTTAAATTTAGGATCCTACTATGGTGGATTTTGGTGTGTCTAAAAGAAGGATTTATTCAGTATTGCCTAGTTCTCTATTTTATTGAAGAATAGGTCATCCAGGTGGAGCACTTGTCAGAATGCCCACCTCATTCCTCATTCTTCCATAATTCCATTGCCCTTTTTCAGATGGCTACTGGAAGGAACTGAGAAGGATGGAGAAGCAAACCATGACTCAAATCCTTGCAAAAGTAAGATCTGTGTGTAATTTGTTGTTGCTGTTGCCTGATGACCTCTTTACGAAATCTCCTGAGAAATCTTCCTTGAGACCCATAGAAATATGTCAATGGGTATCATTCACGTGTATGAAATTGTTGGCTTTGGAAAAGACACTATATTGACACATAAATAAATGTAATTATTAACATTTGCACCTACAGAAAAAAAAATACAAAATGAACCTCTGCACAGAATGAAAAATCTTGAGGAAAAGGAGTCAAACTCCTGTAATTAATTTATTGAACACAGTTTAACATATAAAGCTATGCATATTACGGTTGTAGAAAAACGTTTAAGTAGAACATTTGCTTAATCTTAGTTTACTGAAATGTTAAATCAAAGGCAGAATTTTAATGACTGAATTAGAATTTGACTGGTATCTCTCTAGTGCTGTGTTGACACATCTTTCCATTCAGTACCAAATACCTCAGAGATAATCTTTCACTTGCTACTGTAGCTTATAGTAAAGGTAAAAAAAAAATGTCCTTACAGACAAACAAAATGTGTAATTTCCAAGTTATGCTATAATTCAAAACATAGTTTCTTCCTCTAATCTACCTTTCTTTGTACAAGCAGAAAATAAGTACCTGTCTCAACACATTTGGGCAGGTACTTATTTAAAAAACAGCTCTGGAAACAAAGTCTCTCTTTAACAATGAAGAACTCAAAAGTCTTAGAAAACTATTTCTATTTATTTCAGAATTTTATATTTCATACATTTACATGACTAATTCTATATTTCAATAGTTTTCTACTGCCTCCTAATTGGATTAGAAATTAAGAACTAGATACTCTCAACATTAATATTTTTTAAAAACAAACATTTTCATCTAATACACTTTACTTTTTAGTATATAAATTATATCTGAGGATCATATAGTTCAGTATTCAAAAAATAACTATCAATTTATGTCTATGCTGCTAGAAGTGTTCTTTCTCAATTGTGTGAAAAGCCAATAATTTTAACAGATATATTTGTATATCACATCAAAATATTTTCAGATATTTCCTTTCAAAGATTTTTTTCCCTCTTTTTAATATAGACTTAGCTTAAAATATTTATCTTTAAGCTACTATTTTGGTTATTGAATATCATTACTGATAATTACTTTTTATTTCTCTCTCCCTCTTAGATTTACTGTAATATTTTGAAAACTTTTGCCTCATCAGTTAAGTGCTAATTGTTTCATTGCTTTATAATGGTACATAAGAAAGGATTTAATTGTCTGCTAAATATTCTGTTTCACCACTTCTCCCTGAAAACATCAAAGTGACAAAAAAATTAAAAGGTTTTAAGGAAGATTAGACAATTTCTGTGTCAAAGGCTTTTGATAAAAAATGTGGTATGCTTGGATGACTACTGTTCTATTTTAAACATTCAGGCTGACTGCAAGTCCCAATCTCCAGTAGGAAAATATTAGTCTTTTGTATTATAATTTCTGGCATTTACATATCACTTTTCCAAAAGTTGTGGTATAGGGGCATTCAGAAATCCAGGCCCTCAAGTTGCATTAAATGTAGTAGCTCTGTCAGCTGATGAAGCTGTTTTGATCAAAAATATTCAGACTGTCTCTAGATAACTTAGAATTAAAAAGCAAATACAAAAATCGAAATTTCCCATGTTTCCCTGATTTATTTCCCTGAAACTTTCGTCCTTTTTCTTGTCACTAAAGAGTTTTCCTTTGCACTTAAGATAAAATGATACCAGTTTATCACTCGTCTCTTGAGTACATGCAGCATCCATTACATTTCAGTAAATTCTACAGAAGTTTAGGAAATCACTACAGCTGGTTTCATACAAAACTGGGAGCTAAACAATTGCTTTTCTAAAACCTTTTCCAGAAACACCTTGTCCCAATCAGTTACTAGCACTTCTTATATCAAGTGTAATTGCACAGGTTTTCTACTACTTTTGCATTATACTGTTACTTAAGAAAATAGTGGTCTACTTAAGAAAAAAGTGATTTTGGTAATCCCTCAATGACCTCTTTCAAAACAATTTAAGATCTTAAAAGAACTTGTTCAGCAGTGACAGTGAGACATAAATTTATGAATCTCAGTAAAAAACTTCAGAGAGAAATAGTTTATTATAATTTTTACAACAGTCTGATATTTATATTCCACCTAGATTTCTCCAAAGAAAATAAATATCTCCATTGTACTAAACCTCAGGCTTTTATTTTCTAGTCAAGATATACTAAGCTTGTGACAAGATATAGTTACAATTCAGCTTCTAATAAACAATGAACTGTAGCTCCCACTGTCCAGTTATTCCAGATTCAGCTGTTAAAATGGCAAGCTAACTTGACTTAAATGACTACACACTACAATATTAAACTACTATTTGACTGTGTTATGACTTCTTCGACTGGGGAAACTCATACTTCAGGAATCCCTTGGTTGTTCATAGTATATACATTTGAGTAGGATCTAAGTCATGAAGTTACATGGCCATAGATAAAATTAATTTCTCACTTGAAGTTAAGCTGTAAAACAAAGATAATGTAACAATTGAACTGTACAGAAGAATGTCATCAATATGCCCCCTTGCCAATCAGGAAGTAGACAAGAAAATGAATATTAACTAACTCTCAAAAAGATAAACACTTCTTCCATGAAAATTTCTTCCTGATTTACCAATCTATTTCCAGAAAAATAAAAAAAAAAGCAATCTGTGAATCAGATAATCAGTAGGATTCTTTGTTGTGGGAAAATAATTCTGATTTAAATCATACAGAGAAAGACACTAGCTTCAATTTAAGTGAAATCACAGAATCAGAGAATCATTGAATCACAGAGTAATTTGGGTTGGAAGGGACCTTAAAAGGTCGTTTAGTCCAACACACTTGTAATGAGCAAGGACATCTTCCAGTGTTTCACCACCCTCATTGTACATAATTTCTTCCTTATATCTAGTCTGAATGTATCCTCTTTTAGTTTGAAACCATTACCCTTTGTCCCATCGCTACACGCTGTTCTAAAATGTCTGTCCCCATCTTTTTAATAAGCCCCTTTTAAGTATTGAAAGGCCACAACAAAGTCTCCCTGAAGCCCTCATTTCTCCAGGATGAAGAACACAACTCCCTCAGCCTTTCCTCATACGAGAGGTGTTCCATCCCCGATCATTTCTGTGGCCCTCCTCTTCACCAACTTCAGCAGGTCCATGTCTTTCCTGTGCTGAGGGCTCCAGAGCTGGACGGAGGAGTCCAGGTGGGGTCTCACCAGAGCAGAGTAGAGGGGCAGAATCCCTCCCTCCCAGAACCCCTGCCGGCCATGCTTCTTTTGATGCAACCCAGGCTACAGTTGGCCTGCTGGGCTGCAAGTGAACATTGCCTGGCCATGTTGAGTTTCTCATCAACCAACATCCCCAAGTTCTTCTCCTCATGGTTGCTCTTAATCCATGCTCTTCCCAGACTCTATTTGTTCTTGGTATTGCCTGGACCCAGACGCAAGACTTGGCACGTGGCCTTGTTGAACTTCATGAGATTTGCATGGGCCCACCTCTCAAGCCTTTCAAGGTCCCTCTGGATGGCATCCTTTCCCTCCAGCATGTCAGCCGCATTCCTCAGCTTGCTGTCATCTGCAAACTTACTGAGGGTGCACTCAATCCCACTGTCCATGTTGCCAACAAAGATGTTAAATGGCACCAGTCCCAACACCAACCCCTGAGGAATGCCACTAAACACTGGTCCCCAGTTGGATATTGAGCCATTGACCACAACTCTTTGAGAGTGACTACCCAGCCAATTCCTTATCCACCGAGTGGTCCATATGTCATATCCATGTCTCTCCAATTTAGAGACAAGGATATCATGCAGGACAGTGCCAAATGCTTTGCACTCGTCCAGGTGGATGACGTCAGTTGCTCTTCCTTTATCCACCAATGCTGTAACCCTGTCATAGCAGGCCACCAAATCTGTCAGTGTTAGCTCACTTGCATTGGTGACCAACAGGTCCAGTAATCCAAACCCTCTTCTATTCCTGTCTACTACCTTTCTTAAAAAGTTATACTTGAAGCACTCCAGGAGTCTCCCAGGTTGCCTACAGCTTGCTGTGCTACCTTTCTAGCAGATGTTCGGATAGTTGAAGTCCTCCAGCAGGATAAGAACCTGTGAGCACACTGCCTTCTTTAGCTGGAGTAAGAAGGCTTCATGACTAGGCTCCCGTTGATCAGGTGGCCTGTACTAAATACCAGCTGCAAGGTTCCCTTTGTTGCCTCGCTCTCTGATTCCTACCTATAAGTCTCTGATGAGCATCCATGTTAGGTTACTTTCACATTGGTTTGGGAAAAAAAAAAAAAAAGAAAAAATCTAGAAAAGATTTAAAACACATCAGATCAGCTTTATATTGAGAATTTCTACCTGAAAATATATACTGAATGAAATATTTCCTATCATATAAAAGTCTTCAACAGAATAGCTGAGGCTAGCAGTCATGTCTGGAGAATGCCTAGCCTCAATCCTGATCAAGAAGTGTCAGCTACAGCAGGTTGTCCACAGCTGTGCTGGCTTGGGTTTTTAATGTCTCCAAGCATGGAGACTCACAGTCTCTCTGGAAACCTGTTTCATTGTCAAAGGGTCATAACTCCAAAAAACGATGATGCAGAACACTTTACAGGTCAAAAATACCCTTATAAAATATTTTTTTTAAGGTTTTAAAATACTTTCTTTGTTCTTCTTATTGTCATTAATTATTTTCCTGTCCTTGCATCCAAGCCAAAGTAAAAGTCCATTTCTCGCATAACCGGGCTTGGTGTATCTGACACATAAAGTGTTTTGGGCAGGAATTTTTTACGCGAAAGAACCACAGCTACAAGTGTGCATTGGATTACTTTTTCTCCTCCATATTATTAAAAGGATGAAAGACGTTAATGATATAAATGTTCAAACTTCCTTATTTCCTCCCACGGTCTTTCAAGGATCATGCTCTGTCTGAATATGCAGAATTTAGACAAGATACGCCAGGTATTTCTCTTAAATTTTCCTCTGAGTGTCCTCTTCACTTTTGTACATACGGACCAGCCAGCTCACCTCCACTTGTCACTTTGTGTCTTGTGTCATACCAGTCAGGTTCACGAAGGTATCTTAGATATCCCAAGAAGTCTAAAGTGGCATTAAGTATTTATGATTGAGCAAATGAATTCATGTCTCTCCTATGTTTTAATTAATTTATGATTCAAGCATAGCTCTAAGTCAGAACTAGAGAGATATGGACAGTGATGACTTCTGAAAGTTCAAAGTGGCAACTTTAAAGATTTCTGTAACATTATGCCTCCCTGCCATGCCAGTGCAAGCTACTTTCATTTTAGTGAACTTGGAGGAGATGACAAAAGAAGCTGCAGCTGTCTTGCTAGAGAAAGGTAGCGTTTAAAAAGACAAATAGCTGTTTTTATTTCAAGCCGTGGTGTTAAATATTTGTGAACTGTTTGAACTTTGAGTACTATTTGTATGTAACAAGAAAAGTTTCCTCAAGACAAGAAGTAAAGTGTTTTTTTAACGTACAAAGCAAAAAGCACATGTAGGGTGGTCATCTTATTAATGGCCACATGGCTGGTCAGCTAAGGTAATGGTCAGAGGTTGCTTGGGAAGATTACCTTTCTACAGGACAAGGTACTATAAGTACATGGACAAAAGTACCTTCCTATAGCCTGGATTTCAGTGTTTAAGGTGATCTGTTTCGGATTTACTTTTTCTACCTGTGTATTCTTTTCTCTGGCTCTAGGAATCTGCTGATGAAAATGCTGAATATTGCTGTCTTCTTGATCAACATATCAAATGGTAGCTGTTTGTGTGAGATGCTGACATTTCCTTGTACATCATGCAGGAAGGAAAGATGGGTAATTCACCTCCCAGTTCTGGGTTTTGGAACGTTTCTGAAGACTAAAACTATATGGGTTATTTATTCTGATCTGTCCTCTAGTGCTAAAAAACTGTGTAAATAACTTGTTTGTTCTCAGCAGAAAAATTCTGTATTTCTTTATGATTCATGTAACAGCACTGTTACAGCCCAAACATAATCATATTGCTACTCTTTGTCTCACATTGTTTATATTATCAATATTGAGGTCAGATTTGAAAACTCCTTACTTGTATCAAAAATACATAGTGAATTGTTTATAAGTTTCAATTTTCTTCATGCAAAAAAAAAAAAAAAATGAAAACAGAACACTTATTGAATTACTATATCAACTACAATTAATTAAATTTTGTGATGAACTAATCCTGCACATCTGTCTTTGTTACACTTCATAATCACAGCTGAGATTTCATAACGCAATAGAGTATTTATGCCTTTCCAAGCTCACAGTGAAGTAGGACGCTTATTATTGCTAATGATTATTCATTTTCTCCCATGCACAATTACAAAAGGATAACATGGTTTAGGACAAAATATTATATTTAAAGATATTTTTTATCTGACTGAAGGAAAGATAGATATCTGCATGAAGATTCTATTCTGTTGCTAAATCTATGAAGAATGCATTCATATAATTAGAGAACACTAACAGTGCAGTCATCAACTTGATGAAGCACCCCAAGGACCCACATAAAAGATGCCATCTATGCTCACTGTAATTTTGTTATTGTATTAGCTAATGGTGTAAACTCTTTAAACAAGGAAAAAGACTGGCAAATTCTATTCTTTTTATGAAGTCCTGACTGAGGTAAACATCATTCTTCAGCAAAAAACATTCTTTCAGAAAACGGCTCAAGTACTTTCTTAAGACTACAGTCTCATCTGAGTGAGTTTTAAATCTGTATTTCTCTTCTCTATTTACACTTCTCAGCTTCCCAAAACAGCTCTTGAGCTACACGAGGAGTTACTACACAAGCCCTGCTGCTGGGTTTCTTTTTTTGGATTCTTCCTGATTCCCTGATAATATAGTTCATATACTTCCTTCCACTAGCACCAAAACATGATTAACTCCATTCTGAGTGGTCAGCAAAGATTGTTGCTGATAAATAACTTGGGGCAAATCACGTCTGAGCGACACGGCTGCTCTCTATAATGCAGCGACAGCCACAATGAGCAATAGAGAGTGGTGGATACTGGTTACTTTGACTGTGGAAAGGCCTTTGACATGGACTCCTGGAGAATCCTTCTGGTCAGACTGGTGAGACCTGTACTGGACAAATGGATTACCAGATGGATAAAAATTGGTTGGGTGACTATGTTCTACACAGTATGATCAGCATTACAAAACCTGGTTATGAGTGGCATTCCTCCGGGGTCAATACTGGAGCCAAAAATCTTAATTAATGACCTAACAGTGACATGAAGGGCACCCTCAACAAGTGTGCAGATGACATCTGACTGAGACGAGTGGTAAATACACTGGAGAACTGGGGTCCAATTCAGAGACACAGGACAAGTTAGAGAAGCAGGCAGACAGGAAGCCCAATGATGTTCATCAAAAACAAACACAAATCCTGGCACCTGGGACAAAGCACATTTCCTCCCAGCTGCATTACCTCTTCACATGTCTTTCCACTTCTTCCTTTCACAACAGGTACCAACAGGAACTCAGGCGTCTGATTGGTAGCTTCCAGGCCAAAAGTATCTTCTTTGTTCTTGTTCTCTCTCCTTTCAGCCCTTCGACCATTTTTTTCATTTTGTTTTCCCTTTTCTTCTTCTTTCTTTTTGTTTGTTATTTTTTTTATTTAGTCATTTCTCTGTTTCATTCTCTTCCACCCATGGCTCTTTTTGGCTTCTGCTTAAGAAGCTGACTGCTTCCATCCATTTGTAGACTAAGACAATTGCCTACACTATGGGTTGATTTTCCTGCTTCGAGTCTGCCATGTTTCTTGCTAAGAAATTCTAGTTTTGTAAATGAATGCCAGCTCTCCCTTTTCCATCTTGCTTCTGTTCTTTTCTCCTTTTGCCTCCATTTCTTCTTCATAAAAGGTCTGCTTAGCTTCTTCTGAGAAAACAAAGGACAAAATATGAAACTATCTCACTCTTTTCTCAGCGTGGTTTCTTTTTTCCATAAATCTCTCCTTATTTTCTCTCTCCTGTTGAGCCCATTGTGAGTGATCTCTTTCGATCTTTCTTATTTTCTTTGCCATCATTTTTTTTCCTAGTTTCTCCATTTCTTCTTGCTCTTTCCATCCACACAATTAGTGTCTTCAGACTAAAACATGTCTATCCTTGAACACCATTTCTTTTTCCACCTATCACCTCTTTTTCCATTTTTTTTTGCTACAGTCACTGACAACATGTGAAAACATTTGAAGACTCTGTCATAATTTCTTTAACAGCTTTGTATCCAAATCTGAGAGACAGAATGCCACTCTCATGTTCTTTGACTAAAACATTCAGAAACATCAGACAAACTGTTCTTCCTTTTCTTCCATGACTCTGCTCTTGACTAATTCTTATTTTTTGAAAATTTCCTTCCCTCAGATAATTATCCTCACTGGTGGAAAGTCTATCCACAGCATCCCAAAGTGCTCTCCAACCTCAGTTAAGTTCTTTTTTTCCATTTGAATTCTAATTTGGATAATCTCACTCAAAAATTCAACTACTATCTTTAGGCAAAAAGCATAACTTTATTTCCCTATTCCAGGCCCCTCTAGTTAGGTCCATATTAGTCTTCTACGAAATAGATAAGAATCCTCACATCATGTTCACCAAGATTAACAGAACTATCTTGACTTCTTGCCTGTATTTGAGCCCTGCTGTTACCACTTTTTTTAGGCGTTGTGAATATCAGTATTACGCCTATTGAGCTTTACTTGCTTTCTGTACTCAGATCATGTCAAGGTTTTAAGATATATGTTCTCCTTTCCATTCATATGCAAATATTTTGATTCAAGCTCTCATCATCTCATATGCTGTACCCTTTATCTTGAATACTTCCAATGGCTTTTCTTCTCTCTTTTTATCAGATCAAAAGTTAACCACTTGCCTTCATTTTCAAAATTCCTGACTTTTGATCATCTCTATGCAGTATCAAGAGGATATTTTCTACCTCTCACTAGCTCATGATGTTAATCCTCATCATCACATCATTAAATTTTCAGATAAACATCCTACATATTGTCATTCACACTTGGGAAGAATGCCCTGTAAATATCTTCAAAGCTGTTTCCTTATCGTTTTTTAAATTCCTCATTAAAATTCTACTTTTCTCTGATGACTAAAATCACCCATAGAAGTGCTTGTGCTCTTGAAGGGCTGTACTACCATCTGCCATGAGGACCTCTGTTGTCTCATTGGTTCCCTGTGATTTCCAACACATCTTTATCCATACGTTTTCCGTTTTGTTAGCATACACACTGAACAGCACTCTCCGTCTTTTGTTTCTGTGCTTACACAAGTCCTGCTATCATGGGATTTTGAGTCAGTGTTTGCTTTATGATGATTAATTAATATCTGGTAAGCATTCACTGAACAGTAGCAAGAAAACATGGGAAATAAAAAAGTAGCCGAGAGTTGATCTTCCTTAACTGTGAGAGACATGATGGAATCCTGCATTGATTCCAAGAGGTACCTAAAGATGTGTAGGAATAGTAAATGCAGATAAACTGAACTGATTTATTTTGGCTTCTTCTAAAATAAATGCTGCATACTTTTTAAATTTCAGTGAACATGAGAACTCTCCTTTGTATAGGAAAAGAGCTTCATAAATGTTTTGATAAAGCTTTTGGATTAAATCAGGCACATTTGTGGGATTTTGATCGCCCTGAGAACTGTTTAATAACTTATATATTTCAAAAATCAAAAGATTCAGAGTCATCTATCAACTGGTAATATTTAATCAGCTGAGATTTGGTTGTTTTTATAATATTTACCCACTCATATATTTCTCCTCCATAATAAGAAGTCTCTTATTGCAAGTGTCTCAGGGTTGGAGGCATTAATTTCTTATATTTTTATAGGACTGAACATAATGTTATGTTGTGAATTTCACCTTATGCTATTATTTGTTTACAATGACAACACAGTTTTGAGGTTGTTGAAGAGTAAAGACTGAAGTCCAAAACTTTTTTTTTTTAGGTTCCTGAATTTGAGTGACCAATCCAAAACTTAAATGTTCTACTGAAAAAATTTCCTCCTTTTTAAGGGATTTAGTATTTCACGTCACTGTACTTAGGATGTATTGTTCAGAAAGCTTTCTGACAAAAAAAATTCTCACGCTATAAAACCAGTATAACTTAAAATGTAAATAAGAAAATACACACAGCAATATCTTTTCTTCTTGAAATAACAATGTATTGTAATTATAAAGGGCACAAGATTATAATAAGTATAAGCACTCATGTAATATGTCACATTGGTCGCTTGATGAGTTTGAAATGAAGGGTTTTATTTTCTTCTGATGCATGTGTATAACTTCAACAACACATCAGTAGGAGAACAAGCCTTTAGATGTAATGAAACACATAACAAATTTTATGTAGTGTGTGGGGTGCAGATGTCGAATCCTTACAATAGACTCTGGAATATGATATTATTTCATCAGACTCACTTTCTTATAATCAAGCTTTCATCTAAGGGAAACTACATACTTCCTTAGCAGCTGTAAAATTAACTCTGAGGGTGTCATATTTTTACTGGCTGCCTTGCTCAACTGGTCCCACTTTTTTTTATCTTGCCCTTGATCATGCAAAGTGCACCTATTTATAGTCAACTGATCCCATTTTTTTTGTCTCACCCTTCATCATGCAAAGCGCACCTCTTTATAGCATGGTTTTATAAAAAATATTCCTCATTAAATTATTGCTCTTTTCTACTCTACTTTCTACTCACATATTTTAAACACAAGGATTTTTGCGTAATTCCATTTCTTTCATATAAAGTCTATTTAAAAGAAATTTTAAAAAGTTTTTATCTTCCCTGAGAGGACAACTGTTCCCACAGTCTTCTCTGAATGCATGGCAAGCTGTATTATACTTTTTCTTCACAAATATCTGGAGTGCAGGAGCTTATGCAGAAACATGTACATAATCAGAGATGAAGCTGCATATAGTTGCAGTTAGCACAGTGCTCTAACTATAGAACTGTACATGAAATTTACCACTGTCTTGTAGACTTTGAAGGCAAACATAAACAGTTACTTTAGTCCCACACTACATTAACAACATTCTAAGTATATTTATTTTAAAAGCTAGAATAGGTTAAAGAAATCAACATAAAAGAGTGGTAAAAAAAACAAAGTAAAGTTAACTGCTTAAATAAAACACTCTTCTGTGTATCATATATCTGTATTATAACCCCAATTCCTAGGAGACCTAAACTTGAAAAATTAGAAGAGATTATGTTCATGCCTGTCTTTCCATAGCTAGCGCTCAATACAGATGTAATCAACAACGAGAGCCACCACTCTCTCAGTGTATCATAATTTTGTGGAAAAAAACTAACGGCAACTCTAGTATAAAACCTTCCTCTGTCCATCAAGTAAGTAATTTTCTTCTCAGTTAAAGAAGTAATTTAACAGAGTAGACAACTCTTGAAGCTATTCTTCCTGCTAATAGAGGTCTCATTATTGTAGTAGACAAAGACAGAGATTTGATGCAGTGAAGTTACAAATATTCTTTTTTTTCAGGATCCTATGTATTACTGGTTTTTCAACTTCAGTGTTTCAGTGATCTTTCCATCATAATGATATTTTTAAAGATATATAGTAGTCATAGGTCCTTGATGACTACTGATGAACCTTGGATTCATCAGTTTGCAGCAACAACCTACTCTCACTAGAGCTAAAAGACCAACTAGGATAAAAGTCTTTAACTCCCTCTTCTGACCAGATTTAACTTAGAAGTGCTAAATCAGGTAAATGAGGTATTTTGTACATATTTCACAGATTTACAAAAGTCCTTGATCTTCAAGGTGGCTAAACAGGTTATTATAAATTCCTATCATTGTTTATAATCTTTCCCGACATGAAAGATAACAGGTATTTTTCTAGCCCTGGAAGAATTTTAATCTAGTGAGCACAGCAACCGCCTCTCTGAAGCCTTCTTTACTAAAGATATAGGGAGAGATGTGTTGTTTCAGAGGACCAATGATTAGTATATTCACTGCTTTTAGAACTAATAACCCCAAGGGCATGCAGAAGTGAAAAAGGAATGGAAAAAGAGATGTTTCATTGTGTGATGTGCTTGTAACATTCTACCCTATTCACAGAGCAGAAGGCTCCAATTGCAACACCTGCAGTCTTTAAAAGAATTTTTGTGTTATAATCTGTATCATAATCTCAGTCATACATTGTAAGAAAACCTAGAGAGGATACTGTTCAACTGGAGAAGATGGGACATGACGAGAATCAACAGAAACTGATGTCCAGAGCAATTGTGGTTTAGATATTTCTTCACAACCAATTAATGTCCTAATTTTGATTTTGGAAATTCTCCAACTGTGTGTCTGGATGTGCTGTGACACTCTTGTTCTTCTGACTGAAAGACCTTACCTTACTGATTTTCTTACTCTTTTTATGGACTATTTTTGTACTATTTCCCAATGCTAGGCTTGGAGTTGCTACTTCTAAAAAAGAAAAATATTCCTAATTTCAGTATTATTGTTTAGAATTGTTTTTTTGTGTACAGAAGTAGCAATCTTTTCTTCAAATTTTGAATAAAGTAACTTTTATGCTTATTACACAGTTATATGTATATATACATAGTATAGGCTCTTTTTTCCCAGCTACTGGAATAAAGGACATATTTGAGAAATTAACTAGCCAGTTCTTTGGGGTTTTTTTGTTACTAAGAAGCAAATGTGCCAGATTATACTTAGACATAAGCTATAAACTACATTCAAAGACAGTGTTTAATATAATGCATATCAGAGATTATGAAGCAAAACAACCATGTAGTTAACTGTTAAATGTGTTCCAGCATAGCAAGGAAAAAGAAACAAAAATATAAATATTACATCTGAATTAATCTAAGCTAAGTAAAGAAGACTGTGGTAGCATATTTCACCAAATTCTGAGTCCATCCTCCTTTCTCTTCTACCTGTGTCTTGTTTAAAATAGACAGCAGAACACCATAAACAGTCAAGGTCTCTTGCCCATGGTGACAGCTCACCATGAGAACTGCACTCTGCTCACTGTCCATTTGCTTGGATTTATTGCTGCCTTTTCTATCAAAATCCCTTGACACCTGTACCAGAAAATTGCTTGCCCACTGGGACAGAGAGCTTTTCAACTTCATAGGAGTGCAGCACTAAGCACCAGCAATCCATAATTCCCAGCAGGAATCTCTGACTAAGTGAACTCAGGCTTCACATTGCAAGCTTTTAAGGAGATTGCAGATCACCTAGTGATGTTCACAGTGCCTTGAACTCTGCATATTCAGATGTTGTGTAACAGAATTTAGAGAAGCACATGTGAGTGTCCCACTGTATTAAGCTCTCTTAACTAAATTATTAAGTAATTTAGTTGTGCCACAGAATTTTGGTATCCAAGAAAGGAAAAAGTACCTACAAATCTGATATATAAGGCTTCCAGCAAAAGACATTATATTAAAAAAAAATAATTGCTTAAATAAATCCCTAGAGTTTTTACTTAAAGGAAATTAAAACAGTAATTCTAGTGCTAGATTATTACCTCATCTTTGCCAAATCAAACATTCCTCTTTGAGGTATGTACTTCGCAATCTCATATTAATTTATATGTTGGTCCTTATTTTGTTTTCCTTCTGTTTCCTCCCTCTAGCCTACTGTCCATGCTAGTTTTGGTGGGACATTACTTAGGTACTGTTAATGCTAATAACAAAAATATCCACTTAATTTTACAATCTCTTTTTGAATGCCATGAAATAAAAGAGCATTTTAAATATGAAGATTTATTTGAATGGTGTCTAGCTAATTGTTATTACACTCACAATTTTTATTTCGTCTCTAATGTAGCCAGAATATTATGAACATACTACTTCACTTAGAATATGATGAAAATTAGACTAGGGATACAAAATTTATATCTCTCAAGCCCATTGCTTGGATAAAACACTTCTTCAGAAAATAATGTACTGGTCTCCCCATAAGCCATTGTCAGGAAGAAACAGATTTTATGGAACTACAGGTTACAGTATAACTAATTACTTGATAATACTGTCCTGTAAGCAGGTAGGTCACAGTTTTGAACTTCTTGAGGTATTTTCTTCTCTCTGGCTTCACTAGTATTGCTGATAACGTAGGACAGAAATATACAGAAATATCTCTCCGTATCTCACTGTTCAACTTAATCTAAAGGGGTTTATTAGATGGCATGTTATGGTATTCTTCCTTTGGTAAATACTGCTTACAGCAAAGAAACAACAAAATGTTACATTTCTAAATCCTCTTCTGCTGTGGGAAAGAGCAGCTACTCTCCTTTAGACCACAGTAAGAAGAAAGGAGAGACGGTGGAAACAAAAGAAAATAAATGTTGTAACGAACTGACCAATGGTCCCTTTATCAAAGCTTTGACAGTGGTCAATTTCTGACATTCCTCAGAGAACTGCAGCCATAACTTCTCACATAAATTCTTAATAAAGCATTTTTAATAGAAATAAAAGGGATTGATTTCATTCGCACTTAACATACTAGACATTAAAGTTTTGTTTCCTATCACTTCTCTTCAGACTGTTCCTTTAAAAATAGGTCTTTCTAATATCTTCATTTATGGAAGCATATCTACTTCTAATGTTATTTGTTTACTTCTTTTAAAAAAGACAGTATTATAAAAATTGAATATGAAAGTGCAATACTAGATGTAGAATTTTTTTCAAAATTATATATATGTTTGTTAAAAACATCTGACAGAAATGTTGACAGCAAGAAGAGATGTCAAAGTCATAAGCCTGAAACATGTTAAGCTGATGATTCCTGTAATATTTGGGTCTCTATCGTAAGTGCTCTTTGTCAATGTTTTGGAAATTATGTGCAGTACAGTATTCCTTAATACAGATTTTAATCTTAATCAACATAGTGCTTTTCTTTTGAACATGACTGCACCATACTAATTGAAAATCTGTTAGCAGATAAAATAAAATTCATACTCTTTCCAAATGCCATCACCTTCCATTTACCCTTGCTGAATTTAATCTGCTGTCATGTTGCTAAGCATGCAATTGGCTAGATTATTCTGAAATTACTCTTTCCTTTCTTGTCCTTTGCTTAGAAGCATTTTTCAGCTAACAGTTACCTCCATTAAGTACATACAACAATCTTTCTTGTAAGTAAGAATTTTAATGTACTTAAAGGTAACAACAATTTCCAATGGTTTTGCTCCTTTATTTTAGCTTGCATCTGAAAATCAGTTCTGCACCCACAAAGTTTAATACTCGTAGGCAGAATTCTGCTTTATTTTAGTTCCTTGCTAGAAAGTACATATGAAAGCAGAACTGCAAATCTACAAACAATAATTCTGATACATATTTGTAATGATATATGGAACTCTGTTTCAAAGACCTGAATACTTGTTGCCTCTGTACACACTAAATATTGACTGAAAGTGCAGATTGAAGTATTATGGGTTTTATTCATTAGCTTGTAATCAATCCTTGGTCCAATGTTTTACTTCACAACATCAAAAAACTTATCCAGCCCTCAAAATCCTCAGTGTAAAAAGTTTGTTCTAATCCTGTATTAAGAAACAGAAATTAAGGGAGAGTGACATGTCTCAAAATCCACTAAAAAAAAAAAAAAAAG
>Ga0065711_1033965_pt1 | contig 24503 bp, 13 predicted proteins | sample Hoacrofraction12_FD_59098 | JGI IMG/M metagenome (GOLD analysis project Ga0065711, IMG submission 59098) | Hoatzin crop microbial communities from Cojedes, Venezuela - Epithelial fraction 12 v2 (version 2) | ecosystem: Host-associated > Birds > Digestive system > Esophagus > Crop | place...
GCGACAGGACAAGGGCCAATGGGCACAAACTGAAGCACAGGAAGTTCCGTCTGAACATGAGGAAGAACTTCTTCCCTCTGAGGGTGACGGAGCACTGGAACAGGCTGCCCAGGGAGGTTGTGGAGTCTCCCTCTCTCGAGATATTCAAGACCCACCTGGACAAGGTCCTGTGCAGTCTGCTTTAGGTGACCCTGCCTTGGCAGGGGGGTTGGACTACATGACCCACAGAGGTCCCTTCCAACCCCTACTATTCTGTGATTCTATGAAATGCTTATAAATATCTTGAGGGTGGGTGTCAGGAGGATGGGGCCAGACTCTTTTCAGTGGTGCCCAGCAACAGGACAAGGGGCAATGGGCACAAACTGAAGCACAGGAAGTTCCGTCTGAACACAAGGAAGAACTTCTTTACCCTGAGGGTGATGGAGCACTGGAACAGGCTGCCCAGGGAGGTTGTGGATTCTCCTTCTCTGGAGATATGCAAAACCTGCCTGGATGAGGTCCTCCTGCTCTAGGTGACCCTGCTTCAGCAGGGGGGTTAGACTAGATATTCCCCAGAGGTCCTTTGCAACCCCTATGATTCTGTGATTATGTAATATGTTCTTTTGGCAACACTTCTTCATTGAGTTTGGTTTAATGCTGTGTTCCTTGTTTGGGTGAATACATTTTGAAGTTGGTTAGGGAAGATTGTTTCGTAAAGCAAGTAACATGGAAATTTTACAAGTTGTATAATGCACCAGCCTGGTTGGTGGGTAACCTACCATGCTACCGCTGTACTGCAGTAACTATTCTCTGCTGTACTAACTCAGTAGAGTACATAACTCGTGTAATGTTAAATGTTAGTGATAACAATTTCTGTGCTGCTTTGTTTATCTTTTCTGCTTGCAGTATGAATATGATTATGATGAGAATGGTGACAGGGTCGTTCTGGGGAAAGGTACTTATGGAATAGTTTATGCTGGAAGAGACCTTAGCAATCAGGTCCGAATAGCCATCAAAGAAATACCTGAGAAAGACAGCAGGTAAGACCTCGTTTGTTGTTGTATATACATTGCTAATGAAACTGCAGTTGTTTGCTGAAAGCTCGTCTTAGCAGGTATTTCTATATGGTTAGTTTATAAAATACAAGTATACTGAAATTCAATTGTTATTTCCTCCTAGTATGCAACAGTATCCATTTGAGAATAAGGACTTTTTATTTTTTGGAAAAGATATGATATATAGTACATAAATAACACAGTTTGATAATCTATAGGTAAGTCATAAATTCTAGAATAAGACCTAATTTGGGGTTGAAGTTGCAGTTGTACGTAATTTGTTTTCATTTGGGGAGGGGAAAAAGCATAAAAGGAGTTCTGGAAGCAAAAACAGTGCTATGTAATGATACAGAAGAAAGGCATGTGTAAATTTTCTGAGGGCTTGTTTCTCCTGCAGGGTTCCTCTGAGATCTACCTCTGTACTTTTTCTGAATAGGCAGCCAGTCACACTGCATTTTGAAGATCATGGGCAAGATGTTTGCTGAGAATTGGATCAAGTATCCCCCAAATTTATTCTGTTCACAAACTAGCATTTAAGCATAGACTAGAACCTTTTTCTGCATGATGAGATACTTCTTGATTCTTTTTTTTTTCTTTTTTTAATTTTTAATAGGTATTCTCAACCTCTTCATGAAGAGATAGCACTGCATAAGTATTTAAAGCATCGGAACATTGTCCAGTATCTAGGATCTATTTCAGAAGATGGATACATTAAGATTTTTATGGAGCAGGTACCAGGAGGTTTGTATCATTCTGAGCTTAGTTTTCAAAGGAATCAAAAGCAGTTGGGACTCTAAACTTAGTGAAAGCCAGTATATGTGCACTTAATGTGTTTGTGAACTGTATATGGCTTTTCTATTGAGACATTAACTACAGGTGGCAGTCTTCTCATATAAGGAAATATATTTGAAGTGTACAAGTCCCAGTACCCTCTCTGCTTTCTGTAATAATTGTAAACCTAGAGAAAACTCATTAAAAAGTATTTGGTGTCAAATACTCTTGTGTTATAGTGGAGTTAGAGCTGTATAGTCCATTTAGCCTGCGCATCTGCACAATGACTGGAGCTTTTAGGATAAGTGTCTGTTGAGCAGTAGCACTGATTGAGCAATTAGACATTATTTTGTAACTTCTACGTACAAAGTATTGCTATTTCCTAGGTAGGTTAGAGATAAAAGTTATATGCTTCCCTTGCTCATAAATCCCAGTTTTGCTCCTCTAGCCATCTCTACATTTTAAGATGTGAAGTCCCTCGATATAACCTCTAGGCTATATTTGCTTCTCCCTTTTGCTGTTTGCTCTTCAGTGTCAAGGATGTGTCAGGATGAGTGTTAAATTCTTGTACGAATACAATTGGCAAAAAAACACCAGAAATAAGAAAACCAGGAAACATGTTCAGGTTTTCTAGGGAAGGTCCAGACACAAACATTCAAAGTATAATTAAATACATCTGGGGCATTTGACATAGGAACCTGTTTAATTTTTGAATTCCTATGACCTTCTCACTTGAAAGCTGAGACACTCTGACATGTAAGATGCATGCAGATGTGATGAGTTTATACCAACACTTCCACTTGTTTTCCTGCACTTGTTAAGTGTCAGCTGGTGTTGGTTTTTTCCTTTTTTCTCCCATTCATATATGCACAGTAGAGTGTACTGTGATTAGTTACTAATGTCAAGATATTATTGAACCAATTCAGATATTTTAAACTCTGCAGCCAGTCTTAGAAAGGAACCAGCTATTCAGATTACGCAAGATTCTTTGATGAAACTTTGCTTTAGAAAGCTGTTGATGTGGACTGAAAATCTCTGAGCTGAATTTGTCTGGCATTAAGTAGACCCACTGCACTTAGTTTAGTATGAGAGGAAAAAGCAAAACCTTCCATATTTTGCTTCACAATTAAAATATTTGTGTTATTTAAGAAAAGATTAGATTTATTACAAGTAGGGGAAGTGTGGATGATTCATCTCCTACTCTGAACATCCATTACTTGGTTTCTTTCAGGAGCTTTCTTTCCTCTGTCTCTGAATATTTCCAGAAGTTAATCCCATATTTGCAAGGAAAAGACTTTCTTTTTTTCTTCTCCCCTCCCTGCCTTGAGTAAATCAGCTTCTCTTTGCCTGAGTATGTGGTTCATGAAGTATAGTGTATAACATCATACCGTGTTACCTTTAGTCTTCATTTCAATAAGGGCTAAATGGTTGCTAGTCCTAATCTCAACAGTTGTTAGACTGAAGTTAGGGAGATGCATCCAGCCCTGTCGTAACATTTATTCCTGTCATGGAGGTGGAAGCTGAGCTGGAAGGAAAGAAATAACCAGTCAAGAGCAGCAGCAAATTATTTGCTTTGAAGGATCTAGGAAGAATTTGACTAAATTATAGGTACTGCATTTCTCTTGTATTTGGATTAAGCCTTTGCTCAATATATTGATTTAAATGTTTCATGTTAATTTGGGGCTTTTGCTATCTTGATACACTTTCTTCTTAACTCTTGTAGGCAGCCTCTCAGCTCTCCTAAGATCTAAGTGGGGCCCAATGAAAGAACCTACAATTAAATTTTACACTAAGCAGATTCTGGAAGGCCTTAAGTATCTCCATGAGAACCAGATTGTACACAGAGATATAAAGGTGAATTTTCCTTTAGTGTGTCTTGTGTGATTTGCTTTTCGTCTTATTTACTTCAGTTAGTTTTATTCTAACCTGAAGAAGAATTTGTAGTAGGAATTCATGGAAGCTTAAAACAAAAGGAAAGAAAACAACCCCTTCTCCCTGGTGTTCCTGGACAATTCCTTTGTGGGAAGGTGTATTACAAAGATAATTGCAAACTTCAAGGAGTATTCAAATTGGGTTTTGGAATCTGTACTCATCTGTCTCCCATCCTGTGTGTGTCTCTCTCTCTCTCATCCAAACCACAGGGGGATAATGTTTTGGTGAACACCTATAGTGGCGTGGTAAAGATATCTGATTTTGGTACTTCCAAACGGCTGGCAGGAATCAATCCATGCACCGAAACATTTACAGGTAAGATTAATTTAGCAGAGTTTATATGGGTTTTGATGATAGATTTAGAGTTAGAGCCAAGAGGCTCTTTGGATTTGTGATGGAAACAGAATTAGGTCTCTGTTTTCAGGGAAGAGTGAATGAGAGTGTGATCACCATAAACACAGGCTTACTGGTTTATTTTTTTAAGCTTAAGTGTGATGGGGTAATAGTTTTTCTTCTAAGTGTTTTTCATTAAGTAGCAATTGATTTGTTGCAATTGCATCTGGACACACTTGAATACAGCAACTTTTTCATTGAATAGTCTTGATATGGGTAACTCCTGCATGCACACTTTCTTGAAGCATGTCTAAAGTGCAGAAAACCAAACACAAATTTATAAATACTTTCAGTTTCAAAGTATTAATTATAAAACCTGACCAACGGGCTAACTTGCTGTTATCAGCAGTAAAAAGAACAGTTTGCATGGAAATACTAGGCTGGTATGTTACAGAAAAGCTTTCATATACAACAAGGTAGTAATAACTTGCAATATTCAGGGAAGACAAAATTTGCTGAGTAAAAGCTGCAACTCCACATTGAAAAATGAATATATGGTCACATGAGTGCTCAATTCTTTTATCAGTAGAGATATAGGCAGCATGTTTTCACTTGTTATGTGGCCATGTGCATAGGCTGATACCACAAATCACAAGCCACATCCTGGCCTGCAGTTTAAGTAAACGGTACATAGGCACAGCCATCAGTCATGACTGTGGAAGACAGAAGACAACAACCTCCATTCAAGTGATAATCAGGGCTTCCCATTACCTGTCTGGTGGTGAGTCTGCAGTTCATCCAGCTTAATTACAAAAGAAGCCATGGAAATAAAATTATTAAGTTTCTGAAATAGCATACCTTTCTAAGCTTTTTTTACTCATTATTAGCAAAGCTTGTGAGTTGGAAACTGGATCTATATTACATCATGATCTGAACACGGTATATGATGTCTGCATAAATATCTCACGAGATCAACATCTTATCAGGTGCAGCCATGTGAAACAAATCTATTTCTTGCAAAGCTGTAAAGATTTTAGTTAGAATCAAATTGAGTTAAGTTAGGAGTCCTTTAAAGACAAGAAAGTAATTATTATTTGTCCAGTTTGTAATCATAAATGCAGCATTTGAATGTTTTGTTAAGATTGAAGAGCTACAAGAAGCAATCTCTTCAGTTTATAGATGCTACAACAGATAGATATGTCAATGACGTTATGTCTGAACAGAGCTAGTTAAAAGCTGTCTTCTGAAGCATTCTCTTAAGGAGTTTCACCATTTTTTCCAAACAAATTATTCAATAAATAGTATTTCTCATGAATCATATTTCTTATACAACTGGATGGATAATGCTCAAATATATACAGGTCTCTTGTGGTATATGGGAAAGAATATTTTCAGGTTTTGCCTGCAATGTTTGTGCTTGCTGTTTTTGTTAGACTGGTTCAATGCAACTATACTCCATGGGAAAGAGATGCACTACTGTGTGGTGTGATGTATACTGTGCTTCTCATTTCTACAGGGTAGTCTGAAAACTTTAAGTGTATAAATGGGTTCCATAAGGTAAACGTTGGAGTCCTGGAGGAAGGCCCTTTTGTGGCTATTAAAAGTCATAGTCCAAAATTTAATTTTGGCCCAGGAAGCCACTGTTATGGCTGATTGCCGTTATGGTTGGAGTAGATGCTAGAGCAAAATCGTTCTGTCTTTGCCTGTGTTTTATGTATTCCTCAGTGGCTTTTTAGCAACTGGTTGTCATTAGAGATGATATATGGAGAAATGGTATCTGAAGTCACCATACTCTAAGAAAAGGAGTGAAATCTTTCCTTGTGCCCTTTTTCTTTGTTCCTCTTGCACATTTGCAGCCCTGTTTATGCCTCAGAGATGTAATTTACTGAGAATTAATATTTTACTTAAGTTTTCATTTTGGTTTTAAAATCAGTAAGCAGGTAGCTACAGCCCTGGGGATCTTAAAAGGTCTCTTGCAATTTGTTTTGTTTTGTTCCTTAACTCAGTGCATGAACTCTGTGGAGTTTAGGCATTGTGTAATACGATCACATGGTTTGAAGAATCAGACTTCTAGTGGTTTGAATGTAATATCCCTCCATTCAAGAGACAGCCTTGGGGGCAAAGCTGTGGCTTGAACTATTATTCTATAGCAGCCACATCTAAGGAATGTAGTAATATACAATCCCTTTTATTTTCACCTGATATCCTTTCCTGAATAGTTCACAGCTTTACTACAGTGTAATTTTATTGCATTCTCAAGGAGAAAAATAATTTAATTTAAAGATGTCATGACAGACCTGGTAGGAATTCATATGGAGAAAGTACTGTAGTGTTTGAAACACTCAGAACATCTACAGGTTTCTGTTTTTGGGATGCACTGTCTTCCTCTTGCTAGCTGTTTTAGCATATGAGTGAATATCAGTGACTCCAAATTGACCATATTTTTTTCATTTTTACTGTTCTGTTTGTTTATCAATATTAAAACTAGTATTACAGTCAGGTTGTCTACAGGCAAGCTTTAGAGACATTCAGATTCACCTGTTGAGAGCCAACTATAAGCTTAGACAGAATCTTATTTTGCCAACACATATAACTTTAGAAGTTTCAATAGCTTGTTTTCTTTTTTTCTTTTTTTGTTAACCTTGGATGTCAGAAATCCCAAACACACCTGAGAGACTTCCTGGAATTGCAATTTATGATGGATTCCCTTATTTTTTTAGTTATTGTGTAATTGATTTACCTTGATTACAACCTTGATTTTTTTTGTGTAAAACTTGATTTTTTTTAAATGTTCTTATCTTTATTATCTTATATTTACGAAAATAGATTCTTTTCAGACTAACATTTTGAAATTCCCTGTCACTAGTGTTCTCGTTATAGGGGTAAACATATAAAAAATTATTGTGTTCTCGTTATAGGGGTAAACATATAAAAAATTATTGTCCTGAAGACTATCTGTCACTTCGTAGGTTTTCATCACCTCTTACATGCATAATCTTTACAATTTAGTGTCTTCAAAAATTGTTTGATATCATTTTATGTCCTGAGGAAGCATTTAGACTATGTGGGGAATACACTTGCAGCAGTTTGAAGCTTTGCATTAGAAAGGCGGGAAAAAATGGTTTATAGAAAAGACGTTAAAACATATGTTTCTGTCTAGTTTTCAGTGTTAATATGGGAAATCAAATATTTTGTCTATACACGTTGCATTTGACAGTTTTTGGGTTGCTTAGTGGTGTGTTAATTCTCTTTAATAAGAATGAAGACTATAACACTTGACTGTTCTTTTTGTCCTGACTAGGAACCTTGCAGTACATGGCTCCAGAAATCATCGATAAAGGACCACGAGGATATGGCGCACCAGCTGATATTTGGTCACTAGGTTGTACCATTATTGAAATGGCAACAGGCAAACCTCCATTTCATGAGCTAGGGGAGCCTCAAGCAGCAATGTTTAAAGTAAGTACAGCTTTTTTGCTATAGAGTTAATGAATTTTCAAACACTGACTTAATTTTTTAATATTAATTTAATTGGTAGTAACCTTTTGTTATGTGGGTTGTTTTCCATAAAGCCACAGTTTGACCTGTATTCTTAATTCTCACTGAATGATCCTTCTCTGTGCTAAGCTGTATTGCTCTAGGGAGTAATAATTTATTTTTGTGCTGGAAGTAAGTCATGATTCAGAGCAGCAACCTGAAAAATGAGTGAAGACTTATGAAAACTAGTATTCTCTACCCCCTTGCTTCTATCATCTCCTGCTCTTGGATTATAATTTCTTTCTTGGCAGCTAGTCTCTCCAGTGATAACAACCAAGTTATTTCTGCTCCTTTAAGTCATTTTTTATAAGCCTTCTTCCCAGGGGATATGTTTGCCTTGTCTTTCAAAGGCCTGGTCTCTGCAACATGGTGGTGGAAGGGAGCAGGGACTTTCCAGGATTTCTGGTGTGTAGTGAAGGAGTGGAATACTCTCTGTTTTATATCCTAGAGTCCTTTGGATCAAAGCTACCTCCTCGGTAAACTATTGCCTCTAGTAGTTTGTTTCTCTTAGTATTTCTGTCTTCAAATGCGCAAATTATCACTCGAGAAGAGAATGCTTCAGACAGGTTTGAGAATACATGTATTTGAAAAAAGTTACTTATTCTAACTCTAAAACTAACAGTAGTGTAAAAGCTATGATGTGATAAAGTGTCAAATATGCAGACTGAAAATTTTTGGTGGTTCTGCTGGTTTGCAGTAGACCTTCAGTAAAGTACTTAAGTTTTCACTTATGCTTCAGAGTCCTCAGTCTAATAATGAAGAAAATACAACATCCATAACCCAGCAAACTGCATTAAATTATCAATATTGTTAATTCTTTTGCATATGTTGTGAAGAGTCACTGTGTGACCATTAGTATAATTATTAACGGAACCTCGGTAGGAAATTCAGATCTTTATCAAGAAGTATAGTAAGCTGGGCTGCAATTCAGCATCGCACCTAATACCATACATCGTACTAGGCCTGTGAGTTGTCCCATGCACCACAGCCAAAAGGCAAAGAAAGGGATGGTTATGGGGTTTGATGTAGTTATTTCAGCAGTATAATATGTCACTTTGGTGCTGTTAACTTGTGACACTACCTCAGAAGAAGCTGCCTGGGTGAACGTGGTTTGGTTCACTAAAGCTTTCCTGACGGAGCCATGGAAAGAGACTTTTTTCCACATTGCTGTAAATGTCACATACAGTTCTGTCGGCAGACGCCTATTCATCTTATGTATCTGGCATGTAGTTGAACTGTTCAGTGAGTTACACGTCTTATTTTTCAGCACGGTTTATTGAATTGTCAGGAAGCATTTGTTCAGCTCTGTGTGCTCGATGAGCTCTGCGCAGGCTCACGAGGTGAGCTTTGGCAGGATTGTGCATGTCCCTGCGTCCTGCCCATAAGCATTTCCAGGCCACAGCGCTGTGTTCTGAAGTCTCAGAACTGTTTTTTTTTTTTTTTAAATACATTTCTTGTCCTTCTTTTTTCAAGGAAGTGGCATTTTCAAGGAAGAGCATTGTTATTGCAGGCTGTGTTGATGTGCTACAGTCAAGCATTTGTGTTTGTTTTCCATTTCTTGGCTCTGCTGGGACCTGCTTGAAACTGCTACTTGCTGGGCACCATAAATTGCGAACTGTTGTTTCTCTTTGCTCTGCAATAAAAGTAAGCAAGCTGGAAGCTAGGTTTGAAGCCAAGATTGAAGCAAGCTGACTGGGCAGCCATGTAAGCAGAGCAGAAGCCTGGAAAACTTGGGATACTGAACTTCTGAGGTCTCCACCTCCACACATGCACACTCTGTCGGGCATAGGGCAGGTGAGGAGGGGGAAGGTCTGAATCTGTGCAGTCCATATACAGATTTGCCAATGATCAAAGAGTTGGACAAAGTGGAGAAAATGGGGCTAGAGGAAACAGAAAACTGGAAATAATTCCTGGCTGAGTATACATTATCTGATATTTCCTCTGTGAGCACAGTGTGTGTGCATCTGGTCCTGTGTGAAAGGAGTGCAAACAAATGACATTCAATGGAGATAGAGTAAACTAACATTGCCACAGAGTTTCAGGATGCTTGTGACAAAATATATTCTCTCTGAGCCACAGAGATAAAGATCAGAGATTTGCATTCAAATTTCCTGGTCTTGGTTTGCACTGTCCTGGGTTTTGTTTAGTGCATAAGGTTGTAATATCAGCTTGTGACACTGCCCCAGCTGGAGCTGGCTGCGTGAGCCTGTCCCCAGAGTGCACCAGGAGGAGGGGGCTGCCCACAGAGACAGGCATATCAAGAGAAATTGTCCTAGCACAGCAAGCAGGTGGCTGTCTTCTCTCTGTGCTCCAAAGCAAAAATCTTGCTGGGCTGATATTTTTGAGTGGTGAAACTATGTACCCCATTTATAAAGCACTGTCCAAAAGACGCGCGGGATTTTTCAAATCAGATAGAGATGCTCCAGCAGACAAGGTATACATGTTGTATCCTGCCAAAAGGACATAACATCTATTTATTTGTTAAATTTATTTATTATACATCAATTTAATTGCAGAGATTAGCAAATTGCATGTATTAAAAACATTACATACAGGAAATACTGAGTTCTGAATGTGCTTAGAGTCATGGTTCAGAAGGGCTTAATGCATTATTGGCATTTTATATTCTGCACTGTCATTTGAACAGAAGCACAACTGCTCAGCTGAACCGCTATTGTGAGTGCCTAATGGTGCCACAGTGTGCTAATGCAGCTGTATAATGAGATTATTTAAACAGCTCTTCATTTTAGCAAGCAGCTGGTGCTTGCTTAACTGCTGGGCTACTATCTCCCTTGTGGCCACTATCTTTCTGCTTGTTCTCCAGAGCCTGTTTTATGTAAAGATGCTGAGACTACAAGCCATAATCTTGCCAGATACATGCCATACAGCGCACATGTGTTACACAAATCTCATTTCCAAACATTTGTGCCAGGTCGGCGTTAGAGATTAAGAAGGCAGTGAAGGAGCTGGAAAAATCACTAGGGAGCAACCTGTAGAAGCACGTTCTTCCTTACTTAAAGAAAGAGTGGGGTGTCTTGTTAAACCTTTGGACATCATGGGATTTTCAGTTAAGTAACACTGCAAGTCTAGGGAGGACATCTGGCCCGACTGCTGGGGGTGGTGACAAGGTCTGGCAAGGTCGTTGTGAGCATTCATACAAGGAAATTTGGCAGCGGCAGGAGCAGAACAGGTGCAGGCCCCAGGCAGTCGGTGCTAGAGGAGGAAGTTATTCCTGCTCCTGGGCGTGAACGTGCTGGAGGAGTGAGCAGTGGAGAGACGCAGTACTGGGCAGGGGTGAGGGGAAGCATATGCAGTAGCTGGAAGGGTTTGTGGCTGGTAGGAGAAGCAGCATTTGAAGCGCTTGGTGTGGGTAATGTCCGGATTCCAAGGTTGCCTGGAGGTAGATGGTTGGATACATCCATAACTGGACATTTGTGTCATACCACATGGGCATTAACACCATGTTTACAATGAGGTGAAACAGGATCAGACCCTTGTTGTCACTTCACTGCTTTGTGTGGGTACCTGGATCGCTCTTTTTCCACGAGAGTCAGCGAGAGTGTGAGAGATCATCCTAAGAAAGCTTTGGCCCATGGTCCTCTTGCAGTTGTTTAGTAAAAATAATTTGTATTTGTGTTTTATTTGCAGGTTGGGATGTTTAAGATTCATCCTGAAATTCCAGAATCACTGTCCACTGAAACAAGGGCCTTTATTTTGCTCTGTTTTGAACCTGATCCTAGTAAACGTGTTACAGCATCTGATTTGCTCAGAGATTCCTTCCTGAAACAAGTAAACAAGGGCAAGAAAAGCAGAATTGCATTCAAACCATCAGGTAAGGAATTATCAGCCAAATCCAAGTCAACATCATCATTAAGTGTTCTATAAAAGACTGGAATCATTAAGCACTCTCTTTTACTAAGCACGTTTCTTGTGCCAGGAAAGCAGCAGGAACTCAACTGTTGAAAGTGCCTGTGATTTGTAATTAGACATATTTAGATTTAACAATTCCTACAAAATCCGGTGACTTGCTTATTTTGTGTTTTGCTTGCTGAAACCTTCCAACCCCGTTTTTCCTCTCCTCAGAAAGAAATGCCTCATTTATAGTAAATTAGAATTAGGAAAATGACATTCGGTGAAGACTTTTCAAAGCAATTCTGCATTTTAGATTCACAATTATGTACACTTCAGAAGTCTGAGGTTTATAGTGTAGGTGCTTGGCACCTGAAAATGTGGGTCTGTTAGGTGTTTGGGTCTACAAGAGTCAGCATTTTCAGACTGGATATGTAACTTGGAAATCTGGCACATAGGTGCTGAAGTAGCTGTTCAGTGGGTTGTTTTCTTTTATCTGCCTAGCGTGTTCTTCCCCCCTCAATATGCCAGCTGCTTTCTCAGTGATAAGATAACAAATCTTTATGTAGGCGTGCCAAATGAATCGTTAGTGTTAGAAGGAACTGTCCGTTTAAAAACAAGCAAAGCCATTGGTCTTGCAGTTTCTTTCCCCTGTCTGCACACACACACATGCACACGCTCCCAATGCAAATTGAATTGCAGGGAACATTTGAAAGAATTAAATTCTAAGGGGAAAAACTAGCAAGGAATTTATGACATCCAGCTGAAATGGTTTCGGCAAGGAAATGGGCATCGTCGCTTGACCTGAGGGGCACTGAGAACTGCAATCCCTGCAGCTGCACTGGGGTAGTGGGAGAGCTCACGCTGCTCGTCCAGGGTGGTGGCAGTCGGGAGCTGTTGGCAGGCTGTGGCCTTCTGCCCCACTGCCACAAAGCTCTTCTGTGGCCTGCTCAGCCCTCGCCTGAGGACATTTTCCTGAAAAACCTTCGTGGCATTAGGCAGGGTGGAGCTTGCCTTGTCAGCTGCCCTGGAAGCAACCAGGGGAAGCGCAATTGTCTTTTGGACCCCCCCCCCCTTCCTCCTGCCTTCCTCCTTTCTTGTCTTCTCCCGCTGGCTGATGAGGTTATGGAGCTCCTTCAGATGGCCTGAGGGTCTGGTGCTGCAGGGTTAAGCACTGGGTTGCAGCAAGCAACAAGCTCAGTGATGGCCATGGCCTTGAGCAGAGTGGGCAAATGCTATGAAAACTGTCTGTTGGGGGAGGGGAGGGAAAGGCAATGTGGCTGCAGCCGAGTGTGTGTGTGTGTTGCGGTGCCGGAGCTGGGGAAAGCTGTGCTGGCTGCCGCAGCCACCTCCAAGGGAGTTTGGGGGCATAAGGCAGGTCCTGGCCCAGCAGCTGCCGCAGTCTCAGCTGCAGCAGTTCACTCTGTCTCCTCCCTCTCCTGTTTCCTTCACCAGCGATTTCCTCAGCTTTGTCCCCATCTTTTCCATCCTGTCTCTATCCCTTTTTTCTTTTCAATAACAAAGGCAGCCCAGAACAAGTCTCAGCCCTTACTCTTGGGACAGCAGCTTTCAAATTTCTGTACTGCTGAGACGCCTTGAAGCAGTTCTCACAAGGTGACGTATGTTGTTTCATTTCTGTCACTGTTTAACCTCATCTGTTTGAACATCAGTCGTGTACCAGGGAGTACGTCAGAGCTTTCTGAACAACTTTTAACTTCTCACTCTCTTCCTTCCCCACCTCCACATAATTCATAGTGACAAGCATCAAACATTTTTGTGATATTTTAGCTCCATGGCTGTGTGCACTCTGAGTTGACAGAACTTCTTCCTTAGCTTTCCTATCACACAGCTGCAAACTGGCAATCAGGATTATAGCGGGCTCTCAATATCTGTTATTTTTATATTTCTTCTTACTTTCAAGATGAATTGGGAAGGGACAAGAGATTTTCCTCAGGCTAGTGCTGAGAGAGGCAGTCCTTGCTGAGGGCAAGGGGACAGGCAAGTGAGACAGGTGCCTCGGGTGTCAGAGAGGGAGGAAACAGATGTCTGTTAACATGGGGAGAGGTGAGGAAGGCAGGTGGCAGAGCACTCGCTGCTTAGACATATGGCTGTGGTAGCAACTGACAGTAACCTGTTGGTTTACTTCTGGCTCTTTAAACAGCTGTATGTTCAGTTGTACCACTTGGTGAGACCAGCACCGAGGGGGAGTGTGTGTGCATGCAAGAGAGGGTAACGAAATGGCATTTCATATCAGTATCTAGCTGCTTTGCTGTCTTTGGGTTCAGCAGTTAGCTCCTTCCCACCTTTTATTGCTTATGCACATAATGATTTTGATTTGTACTGCTGCTTTCTGTTAACAAGGTTACCTCTTCCTCAGCCATTTTGCAAAGTGAGGTTTTGATATCACTGAAGATGATCATGGCTGTTCTAAGCACATTGCCCGTTTCTGCCTAGATCTGTGATGTGTTTTACAATGTCTGTTCACAGATTATAATCGTACTGCATCCCTCCCACTGCCAGTCCACGGCGAGCAGGCTGGCAGTAGCAGCAGTGAGCACGGCTCTGTTTCGCCAGACTCTGATGTACAGCATGACATGTTTTTCGAAAGGCCAAAGAGATCCATTTCAGAGATTCAGACAAAGCATCCCATTTCCCATTTACTAAGGTAAAGCATTTGCTTATCGCTTGACACCCGTGAGGGATTATGTGGCTTTAATTCACATTATGTTTTATCTGAGGGAGATTTTTTCACATAATGACTAGATAAACAGATGTGTTAAACAGCAAGCGAGTTGCGTAGGCAAGTTACCAGTTAATTTAACTATTGTCTATATTTAATTAATGAACAATGATTCTTTCTCCTTGAGGTTTCCACATATGTATGTACTTTTGCCCCCTCGGTGAATAAACGTCATGTCAGTTGTCTCACTGATGGAGTGGATATGGACTCAGGAGTCAGCAGAAGAATTGACCCTTCCATGTACTCATGAAAAAATGTGGGAAAGGGTCGGCAGAAAGATAATTCTGCCTCTCAGAAAGCAGAAAGCAATACTTTCAAATGAATATGTTACAGTATCGGGCCAGCAAAAATGAGTGGTTATCTCAGCCCAGGGGGTTCAGCTTTCCTCCCCATAACTGAACGGGTGCTGGGTGACATTAACGCCAGCTCTTAGCGGGATGAAACCAGCCTTGTGCTTTCGGCTTCAGGGGGGTTTACGCCATCTTCTGTCTCAGAATTAGCGTTCAATAGTCTGATCAATCCGCTGGTATACTTGAACTTGCCTTTTAACCCCCGAAGTACCCCTGCTGTGTCGCTAATGCTGAGGTCTCTCTTGTGCGTGCGGCCTGGCTGCTGGCACAGTGTGCCTGATGAGGGCTCGGCCTCGGAGGACAGGAGCACCTCTCCCTCCATGGAGGACAAGGACTCCGGCCTGTTTCTGCTGCGGAAGGACAGTGAACGCCGAGCCATCCTGTATAAAATCCTTAAGGAAGAACAGAACAAAGTTGCTTCCAATTTGCAGGACTGTATTGCACAGGTAATTTAACTTCAGCTCTCTTTTTCCCATGTCAAAAGGAAAGTGACAAGCTGGGTAGTATTGTTTCTTTTCTGAAAACTAATAAACGAAGGTGCTTGGGTTGTTCCTTCTGAATATCTTCAATCTCCGAGACCTGTAACTGTGCGAGCCACTTGCTGCTGCCTGAATGGGTAGCGAGCACCACCTTCTGCCTGCTGCTGGGCTCCCGGGTTTTTCTGAGGGGAGGCTTGGGGTGGGTGATGCGGGGCTGAGGTTGGTGGGTTGGGTGGATTTGATGTTGTGTTTTGCTTTGGCTTTTGAGGTCATGGAAATGGAACACAGTAATAAGCGGGATTTGCTTTAAGGATAGAGAACTGATTAGCAATTTTTAATTCAAAGCATATGTAAACTAGTGCCAAGAACACAGTAAGAATCCTAAAAAGAAAGATTCTTTAGCAAGTCCTACCTCTGTCTCCAGCTGTTTTGCAGCACTGCTGTAAACACCTCTTTTCCGTAATTTCTGTAATACTTCTCCCTTTGCCTTTTAATTACACGGGTGGTTGTTCTTGCAGGCGCTTGGATGGCTTTAACCACAGGGGTTATGGACTGCAAATCAACGAGCACTTTAGTCCTATCACTGTGTAATCTTAGACCTTTTCCTGACTTATGATAAATGCATATATGAACATAGTTTTTTGCCTAAGGAAATCAAATGTCTACATAATTAGATGTAAGTCCAGATTCTGTTTATTAAAAGGATAGCATCTAAAAAAATCTGGTCTCTTACTGACTCGCTCTGCTGTTTTTATGGAGTAGAGCTGCCCTCTGCAGTATATTGCAGAAAGCTGTGGATATTATCTGGACCCTCCTCCCTTTGTGACAGCCACAGTAGCAGTAGACTTCATTTATTTTTGGAAAACAGAAATTGCTATTAAAAAATTTTAGTTACAAAAAGGTAGAAAATAAAGGCTTTGCAGAAATAAAAGTTCTGGGATTGCTGTGCATCGTTGTGAAATATACATGAGCAAAGCTATAAATTGTAACCCTAAAAATACTAATACTACTAATTAGATGTTTAATGACTCTGGGATTTACTTAATGCACATTAATTATCTTTTTTCCAGAGCTCTGAAGAACTTCAACTTTCAGTGGCCCACATCAAGCAAATTATTGGGATCTTACGGGACTTCATACGCTCTCCAGAGCAGAGAGTGATGGCTTCTACCATATCCAAGCTGAAAATGGATTTGGACTTTGATAGCACATCCATCAATCAGATTCATCTGGTGCTGTTTGGCTTTCAGGATGCGGTGAGTCCCTTGCGTAGCACAGGGAGAGAGGAATTCCTCTTGGAGAGTTCTCCGCTCCTCTCCCTCTCACTCTGCTCATGCCGAACAGCCGTTTTTTGCCGTGGTTCCTCAGAAGCTCCTGTGCTTGCCGGGGAAGGTGGGAGGATGTGGGCAGTGTGGAGTAGGCAAAGCCCTGGTGACTGATCCTGTGGAAGACTAACAAAAGGCTAAAGGTGTTTGAAGGTCAGGTTTTGCCTGGTCACCTGTGGATCACTGGTGTTGAAAGTTCCCTTGCTCTAGGAGGAGGCCTGGGGTGTAGCCACGGGCACAGGCCAAGCTCTTCAGAGGGGCACACGGGGCTGGGCACAGAGCCCTGAGGTGTTGGACCCTCCGTGAGCTGCAGGTGGGCACCCCCAGGCAGGCCTGGAAGCCAAGGTGGGGGCATGTGTGGTGGTGGTTGAAGGGCTGCCTACGAGCTCACCGAAAGCTCCGTCTGCTCTGGATCCCACGTTTATTTCTGTCCTGCCTCTCCTCGTGCTGTAGCGGGGCTGCAGTGCCAGTCTGGCTACGGCTGGAGAGCTCCAGCCTCAAACTCTCCAGTCCAAGGTGGGAGGGTTTCAGTGACTCACGCAGTTGTTGGTTTGTAAAACTTCTTCTGACTAGTGAAAAACAGGATTCTCTTTCCTAAGGTGTAAGCAAATGGTGTATGTTGCTACTTTTACTTACTTGTTTATTTATAGGTGAATAAAGTATTAAGAAACCATTTAATAAGGCCCCACTGGATGTTTGCAATGGATAACATCATTCGCCGAGCAGTCCAAGCAGCAGTCACTATTCTTATTCCAGGTAAATCAAAGCAGCTGAAAATAATCTTTTTTTTCTTTTTTAAAAAAGGCAGCTGCTCGCTGTCAAAGCATTGTAGCAAATGGAACAGCTCAACTGTTTAATCTGTCAGCACACAGTTAACTGCATCCCCTGTGCCACTGCATCAAAGGCACAGGCTCAGAAGGTTGTACAGAAAGAAGTGTTGATTGGGAGGATTAACGCAGTACCTGCAGTACAAAAGCACGTAATGAGGAGATATCTCGTGGTTCTGCACCACCAGTGTGGTTCAACCGCGACAAAAAAAGGCAAATTAAATTCAGTCCAAGGTGGAGCTTTTCTAGTATGAAAGAAAATGAGTCTGCACAACATTTTAATGAAATCCAAGGTGGGTAATGCTGCACAGGTCTGGTCATGTGTTCTGACAAATGATAGCTGTGCTGTGGAACAGCTGCAGAGAAGGGAGTGCATTAATACGAGGAGGAGCATGATTTTTTTTGGCCTACAGATGGACAGTAGAAAAAATCACCACCACCACAAAGGAGGAAGATAAATGACTAAGAACTGACTAGGAATAACTCCAAGTTGGAAATTTGCAAGTAGTTTTATACCTCTTCGAAGTGCTGAGCACCCCTTCCAGTCTGAGAATGTTCAGAGAGCGCTTAGTGACAGTGAGCCCTTGCACTCCGAAGCTGCTCTGGCTTTCAAGCCAAATGCACCACCTTTTTCAGGCCTTCATTTGCAGGAGAAGAATGGCAGCTGGTCTTTGGGGGGAAGGGGGGGCCCCTGCGGCACATTCTGACAGAGCTGGGGTGAGACAGGCTACCCGGAAAAGAGAAAGGCTTCGTAAACTCTTTGGTCCAGCGCATTAGGGCAAAGCAACTTATTTTTTTCCCCCAACATTTTTAAAAAAGCGCAACCTTTCCAAGGGTTTCTCATTAGTAATATTTTAATCACTACTTTTATAATTCTTTTCATCACAAATGTATTTGTCACCTCTACAGCTGTAACCTACAGCTACCTACCTCCCGGTACGCTACAGCTGAGCTCTTGCAGTGCCGCTCACCTTAAAACCGATGCCCCGGGACCTGTGGTCCAGCTCGCACAAGGCCTTGCAGCTCCGCTGCTCCATATGGAAGCACATTGTGCACACAGCCCGCTTCTTCGGAAGCTCCCCCACCCACAGGAATAAAGAACAAACTGTGGCACTGCATTTGTCCACAAAAATTCTTATTCTTACACTGTTTCCTTCTACCAGAGCTTCGAGCTCACTTTGAGCCAGCGTCAGAAACTGATGGGGGGGACAAGGACGGCGATGAAGCGGAGGACAGCTACCAGCCCACAGAACAAAACGGGGCCGAGGATCCCGCCGTCACATCAGGAGTCAGCACCCTCAGCTCTGTGGTGTCACATGAGGCTCAGCAGCAGCTTAGCCTGGAGTTGGGCAGACTTAAACAAGAGACCTTAAGGTAATGCTCCTGTCAAGAACGTGGGTCTGTTTTCGGGCACTCTTTGAAAAGCTCTTGGACGCTGCTTTCTGCAGTGCCGCGTACATGCGTAACACAGACACTGCTCACCTGCTATGACTGCCGCAGGATACAGCAGACCTTCCAGGAACACAGACAGGTTCAGAGTATACTGGCAGCACCAGTATGACAGCTCAACAGCCTTCAGCTCAACTTCCCTTTCTGTGTAATTAATTTTTTAATTGCAGAACGTCATGTTGGATTGCTACTGTTCAGTAATCAGGCTTGTGAAGCTGTGCTGGTTTCCTCCGGGTTCCTTGGACACCACCCGGCCCTGTGGCAGTGCCCTCAAAGCTGCTCCTGCAAGGAGAGGCCGGAGCGGCTCCGTCCTGGCCCCCGGGACAGGCTGCCTGCGGATCAGCACCAGGGTAGCTCAGGAGAGCCCCTCTCCGGTTTCTCCCGGGTTACATTCGCAGGCTGCTACCAGCCTGTCTGACACCTGAAGGGCCCACTGTTCTTCATGGACGTCATGTAAATCTGTGATCAGGAAGTCCTTGCTAAAACACGAGGGTTATTACACTGCTCAGGTGTAAATTAGTGGATAAAGGCAGCAACTCTCCCCAGGGAGGCTGCAAAACAACACGAACAGAATTTACAAGCTTTTTACTAAATTCTGCAAAGATCAAAGCCTTAAAGTGCCACCGCTGAGTCTCAGACAACCAGAAGGAAACCTGTAAGCCACAAAATGTGTTACTTAGAGAGTGTCTCTTAAGTGTCTCTGTCCTTTGGTAGTCGTTAAAAATGATAAATATTTTTTTCAGCTGGACTTATCCTCAGTATGGTTGTGTCTGATCTCTCTCATACGCTGACAGGCTTTTGGAAAACCTAGTTCAGAAGGAGAAAGAGTACCAGACCCTCTTACAACAATCTTTGGAGCAGAAAACTCAGGAGCTGCACTTGCTTCGATTAAAACTTAAACATGAAGGTATGAGGAGATACTGCATACTTTGACAGCTGCACACAAATATATTGGATTGTGTGTTTATTTGATTTGGCTCAGGGTAACTTGATAGACTATTTTATGCTTCAGTAGCTTGAAAAGCATCACTCCTGCCCTAGTTTCGAGGTTATCAGCCTATACTTTTGTTTTCTTTTAAAGACTCCCAAAGGTCTGCAGCAACTTTTGGAGAGAATGCAGACCCTGAGCTGAGGAACTGGCTGAAACAACAAGGAGCAGACTCGGATGCCATTAAAAGGGTAAAAAAAAAAATAAATTAAACCCCAAAAAATCACCTTTTAGAAAAAGGTCATTATAGTCATAATGAGCAGTTTGGTTTCAAAGCAGGAATATTAATTTAGGAATAAATTTGCCTTCTAGTTCGCTGAAGAAGATTATACACTAAGTGCTGTCCTTAACGATATCACTAAAGATGATCTGCGGTATCTTCAACTGCGGTAAGAAAGTACTTCTTAGTTCTTTGTTTAGAGTTTAATTAAAGTAATTTATAAAAAGAACTTTTTAGAGGTTAGGTAATTCAAGTAGGTCAGTGGCAGTTTAGCAGCAACGGCTATGAATTTCAACTTGGGATTTTCTGTTCAGAGTTTTTCACACCTTAACTGACTCAGCCTAACATCTCAGGTGCTTTGAACCACCCAAGTTTTGTCATTTATCAAGGCTGGAAACTATTTCTGCACCATGCAGGACGATGTAATCATATGGAAAACAGCTGTGAAGAACTTGATTCAAGTCCTTTCATCATCATTCTGTTAAGGCCTGGCTGACCTGGAAGTTGTTTCAGCCATAACCTTAAAGCAGCGGAGTGTTTGCTGTGTGCTGTTCTAGCTCAGATATTCCTGGGATTTCTAGAGGTTACTTCTTGCTGATGTTAAAGTAACGGAGATGAGGAAGTCTTCCCCTAACTGTGCTCCATTCTTCTTCGTACAGGGGGGGTCTTCTCTGCAGAATTTGGAATGCAATATTAAACCACCGACAAACAGCTGGTAAGACAGCAGGGCAGAAGATTAAAGCTTCGGAAGGAGAACGTGCAATGGGAATAAGCAAATGAGATACATTCCTAACACTTAAATTATTAGATGTACATATGTATGTATAGTGGCCTTGCAGGTTTTGCACAGTTATGTGGCTCGTTTGACCATCAGTGTAATACACAGTGAATAGCAACAGCTTTTAAGTCGGTGTCAATGCACTGGAATTATTTATGAGTAATGCAGAAGTCAAATGTCTATCACTGTAATATAAAGCATCAGCTGAAGAAAGAAACCACCTTTCTGCAAACAGGTACGACACACCTGAACTGGCTTTAGCACTGTGAAAACTTATAATGTGTTACAGTTCTGCGGGCTGATGGTTCCAGCAGGGAGGGGATAGGCTCCAGCCTCTGTCACCTCTTCACAAGGCAAATGTACATAGCTTTTTGTATTAAAGCTACTCCCACTGAACTACTAAGAAAAGCCTGGTGTGATGTTTTCATTTAGTAACTTCTCTGCAGCAAAAACACAGCAGCCAAATGGGGGTTTTGGTGGGTTTTTTTGGAAAGTGGTTCATCAAGAAACAAAGCAAACGGACCACCAGATAAATGTGGTTAAAGTTTAATTTTTATATATATTTTTTTTTTTACACTGTACATAACACATACAGCAATCTAAAGAAAGGTCAGTAAAGCAAGTATACAGCAATTTAAATAAACTGCTGCTTTCTCTTAATTTAGCTCCTTCTGAAACAACATTCAATGTGTTTAAGAAAAATCCATACTGAGGTGGATTTCCCTACACGTTTTGAAAAAGCTTTTAAATAAACTTAAGGTTCGCTTCCGAGTCATTATAGTTCCTGTAAATGCACTCACTTATCCTTATAAATAAGTTACACCAACCACGAGGCCTTTAGCTGACAGACTTGTACCTTATCCACTGGTTTGGGCCACGCACCTCGAAGGGGGGCTCATTGAAGTAGATATGGTTACCTAGTTCTTCCAAGGGTGGCTCTGGGTCAGTGGTAGCAAACTGAGCAGCTTCCTCAATCTCCTTCCGTACTGCCACATCAATTTCCTACACCAAAAATGGACACTTATTAGAAGACAGCTCAGAAAAAGCAGCATAATTTTGAATTTAAGTGCCATGATTAAGTATTGGTCAGAATTGGTGTTAACACTGTCTATAACAAATTAAAAACCTGTGAAAACTTCCTTCCTCCTCCACCACAGCCTTCGTCCCTTTTGGCTAGTACGGGTCGCTTACTGCCAGGGGAACATGACCCCACTGAGCCTCCACATTTTCAATTCTGATTCTGCGAAATACTGAGCATGTCAGTGTCACTTTTTTTTTTAAAAAGAGTTGATGATTTTACAACATTCGCTTAGAGGGTTTCTGGCTTCTTCTCTAGGATTTTTCACTACTGATCATTTCCCTTTCAGAGGCTTAACCCCTTCCCCGGGTGGTCCAGAAAGCCTGGACAATTTTGATTTCTACATGTCAGTGTATGACAAGAGCTGTACTTGAAACACTGACACACCCCCACACACCCCCCACACACCCTTGCCTTGCGCTGCTGAGTTTCAGTCAGCCCCCAAGCACCAAACGCCTTTCCAGCGGAGTGCAACCGCCTTAGTCGGTCTGCATCAAAACCTCGCCTTCACCAACGAAAGTGACGTTAAAACAAACTTTAAAGAACGTCACAGAAGAGATGCACAGTACCCTGCGCTGTGCTTCTCAGAGATGATAGACCATTGGTGTGTGAATGTTCAAGAGCCTGCTTAAACAGCAGCTCACAGCCATACCTTTAGCTCTTCAATGCTTGCAAGGTTATTGTTGACCATTCTGTCCTTCAGCAAGGTAATGGGATCACTTTTGCTTCTCACTTCTTGGATTTCTTCTCTCGTACGGTAGCTAGGAGCAAGACAAACAAAGACATGACCTTCTTCAGGGGTACCCGTGAATGGAGGCAACGTTCTGGCCACAGCTCACTTTCAGAAAAAGGTGTGACCAAAGAATGCCAGGAACACAATGGAAGCACGGCACCACGGCCCACTCAAAGGGTGGCACGGCTGCAGCTACAGCACCTCTTGGCTCTGTACGCGGCAGCAGAGCTGAGGCGGTTGTGGACTGGCGCGTAAGGCAGGCCGGGGAAGGGGAGCAATCCCCGGCTGACACCATTGCTGTGAGGGGCCGTACTTCCTCCTTCCCCTCTCCCCTAAGGGGGCTACGTGACTCGTGCCTGCTTCCACTTCCCTACACGTTCCCAGCAAAGCGCCGGGACGCACCCCTGTTTCACACAGATAAAATTCCAACCTGTCAGCTGGAGCAGCGCCCCAGTCCTTCTGGCACCTGGGTAGCTGTGTTCTTAAGAAGTGCTCTGCTTGACCTGACAGTCCAAACTGCTCCTATAGTTTCAACTTACGGGATTTTAAAGACTCTAAAAAACCCTGGAAAAGCACGCTGCTTTCCAGTCAAAGCTGAATTACCACACACCATAAAGTCACAGTGAAAGCAGAACTCATCAATGGAAAGCACAGAGGTTTAACTGACTTCATGCTTGTTCTACAACTAAATCTCTCAATCCTGCAAGTAAAACAAGAACATTGCATGGCCACAGATCATCAGCTGAGTGACAAGATGAGTGGTCAGACTACTCACAGCAGTTTCATCACAACCTTTATGTGCACTTCACAATAGATTTAAACATCGAATCCATGACAGTTTCAGGATTTTGACCCTCAATACTTATTTGTTTTCGGTGCCAAGAAAGAATGTCACGGTACCTTATTCCAGGGTCACTCATACTGTGGCCATGGTAGCGGTACGTCTGTAACTCCATCAGAATAGGACCCTGGAAAAGAACACCACCGAGAGTGTTACTGCCTGGAGGGACAGATGTGTTGTCACAGAAGCAAGTATTTGCTACAGGTGAATTGCACCAGTGATGAATGATTTCAATTCAGTGTTTTTTCTCAGTTCAATCTGCACAACATTATCAGAACTAGTAAAATGAAACTTTTTCAAACGAAAGCGTATGTTGATAGCGTAAGCATTTCTTCTCATGTTCTTATAGAGCAGCATTAAACAACTTCTTCCAATGTCATCCCACCATTACTCTATTTCAAATTTCTTGTTGTTTCACTGTAAGATTGTAACTCACAGAAGCTTATTCTTCTGTACGAACGCTTTTCTTTTTCTGTTCCACATTCCCAGCACTACTTCACCAAATATTAAGAATCTTCAGAACCAGTGTATCACACTCGAGTGACAGACACTAATGGTGACTCACAAAACTTTTACTTCACTTTCCACTTGTAAATACAGAATGACTACTACTTTCCTTGATGCTTCCTCTAATTAATCTCTTCACAAAGAACACAACTGCCTGACAGTCTGCACACCTTTCACAACAGAATTTAACTGGGGGAGAAATAGGGGAAAAGATGACAGGGCATCAGGATATCTAGATAATTTTTTTAATGCTTGGTTAAATACCAATTGCATGTTAATAAATTCTAACAAAATTAAAGAACCACTCAATTGCTTACAGGTTCAATACTGTGGAGAAAAAAATGAAATAATGATCCAATAAAGTTTCAACAGTGACTGGAGAAAATGGGCTAGATGAGGAACTTTTTATGCAGCAATAATCTGGCTAAGAATTTCACCTGTGGAAAAGGAATGGTGATCACAGACTTACTTTTCCAGCTCTACAGTACTCGGCTGCAAACTTTGCCGCTTCTCGAACGCAGAGAACATCCATGCCATCCACCTGGTAACAAAAACTACAAGTTGAGGCAAAAATGCCAAACCCCAAACTTCCAGTTTCAGAACTTGCACAAGCGCTGTAAGAATTCAGTTTCAGTTTTCCTTTATTTACAAATATTTTTTTAAATATAAGAAATACAGACATATGTATGTATTGTGCAGGTGTGTGCATGCACATCCCCTCACTCCCCCCTC
>Ga0065711_1033966_pt1 | contig 24502 bp, 9 predicted proteins | sample Hoacrofraction12_FD_59098 | JGI IMG/M metagenome (GOLD analysis project Ga0065711, IMG submission 59098) | Hoatzin crop microbial communities from Cojedes, Venezuela - Epithelial fraction 12 v2 (version 2) | ecosystem: Host-associated > Birds > Digestive system > Esophagus > Crop | place...
CTGAGGGTGACGGAGCACTGGAACAGGCTGCCCAGGGAGGTTGTGGAGTCTCCTTCTCTGGAGATATTCAAGACCCACCTGGACAAGGTCCTCTACAGCCTACTGTAGGTCACCCTGCTTCGGCAGGAGGGTTGGACTAGATGACCCACAGAGGTCCCTTCCAACCCCTACCATTCTGTGATTCTGTGATTCTAAGAATAATATTATGTAAAACAGATACAACAGTGGGATTGGTCTGGATGAAGCAGACATCACTTCATCACTGATTCATCGTAAGTGGCTTTGTAGGTATGCCTCACCTGTGGGACATAGGACCATTCCCTCTCTACCTTCCCACCCCAGGGAGAAGGGAGCAACACATTTCACAAGTCCTCTTGTCTGGAGAGGCAGAAGCTTTCACAGAAATACTATTTCATAACGTAGAGGTAGCTTGCTAACAAATAGATGATTGGAAACAGATAGAATGCATAGATGTCTGGGCTCTAATGTTGGTGGGGTACTGGCTTTTCATCAGTGCTTCTTTTGGTCTTTCTTTGGAGGCATTGCATTCCTCCACTTATTCAAAGAGGTGTGAGAATTCAGGCAATGTTTATTTAGGTTTTCCACTTTATATCACTCTTAAATAAGGTATAATGAAGTCCTAGTGTATTACTACCCTTTCAGTTTTTACAGGTATATTTTTAAGGTTCAAAACTATTTTTGTTTATTGATCATTCTGTGTATATCTAACGACCTCATCACTATGTAGTTTGTCAGAACGACTAGCAAAACTGGGATATAATTAAAGATAAAACAAAGAATTTGAATGGACATTTACAACACATTCATGCCACCTAAAAAAAGTTCACACTGTGAATTTATAAACATTTCGAGCAAAAATGTTCAGTGTGTTTCATCTTTTTTGTTTTCTTCAGGAATCTGCTGTTTAATGGTGTCATGGTTTAAGCTGGCCGCTGGCAACTAAGCACTAGAAAGCCACTCGCTCACCCCTCCCCTTCACCCCCCAGTGGGATGGACAGGAGAACGGACAAAAGTGAAATTCGTGGGTTTAGATAAAGACAGTTTAATAAGACAGCAAAGGAAATAAATTAATACTACTAGTAATACTAATAATGATAATAATGAATATACAAAACAAACTATATCCAATACAATATTCTCACCACCTGATGGTTGATCTGCAGTCATTCTCTGAGTAACGATTGCAGAACTTAGAACACATGGATTTTGCAAATTTCACAAAACTCATGAAAAAAGACCTAACTTCCAGAAAAGTTCAAGCTCCCAGACAAAAGAGGATTCAAACTCATGAAAAAGAGAATAAAAAAGAGTATTTTTGCCCCCGATTAACTCTATCGCAGACAAAATCAGGAAAAATAGTTAAAATGCAATACAATTTTAATCTTATAACTTGTGATCATAATATTTACCTAAGAATATATTTTTAAAGCTGATAGTAACGTTAGACTGTAACTTACCTGTATTGAGAAGCTTGCAATATCACAGAAATTGTTCCTTTACATTGGTATTTCACAAGTGACAATATTTATAACCACTTACATTAGAAAGAGGTTACATTCCAGAAAATAGCCTTTGTTTTGCTTGTTTATGGCCTGATCTAATATACACTTTAGTAGATAAGACATAGTGCCAAGAAGATAAAAAGAGAAAAATTCCAAGTGAAAATAAGAAAATAATGTTAACAGGATAAAACCTTAAGCAGCTTCTTGAGGAGCTGATAATTATTCCATCACTTCAAGTCTAAAGTTACTAAAATATTTTTCACTTCCTCTGCATGTTACTGAGCGCAGGACAGAAGTGGCATGAGTACAGGAGGGTAAGTAATGGTTCTTCTTGTACAAGGAATCAGTAAGAGATACCCCAAGGGAATGGAGGGAAAGAGAAAGACCTCCAGGCCTAGTCATTTGGAGACCAACAGTTCATCCAAAATGGGGAACAGCTAGATGCAGGTGTCTACTAGCACTGAGTATGAGGGGAGCAGGTGTCTCATGCTTCATTCTATTATAACCACCATGTTCTTCCATAGCAAACATTATGCAAATATTCAAACTCCAAATTGGTTGATTTCTAAGTCAGAACTTGACACTTGAGAATTTGCAGTTTGAACAAACTTATGTTTATTCATGAAGATTTAATAGCAAAAATCTTTTCATTCCTATGATGGCATCTAGAAAATGGCTGTGGACAGTAAGGCTCACAAGTGAGGCTCTGGATTGAAGACTAGAAGTTCTTTACCATAAGAGATAGAATATTTTGAAACGTCAAAGTCACGGAAGTTCAGGTTATTATTGAACTGATAAGTCTTTTATTAGTAGTCCAACCTCTGACCTGGGATAAGGAATTTCACTGAGTGAAAGGTGTAGAAGAAACATCGGTTGTGATTTTGTGGTCTGTATCAAAAGAAGATGTACATAAAAACTTACCTAGTGCTTAACATCTAATCTTTAATATCTTAAAGCCACCACAAAGACTTTCACAGTATAAATAGATAGTGATTGCAAAACTAACTTCAACAATGATACATACTTACTGCTTGCAAAGTGCAAGCCTATGTTATAGTAATTCTAGTACATCTAGTTCATCAGGTTCCTCTCCGTCCAACTCTCCAGCCTGTCCAGGTCTCGCTGAATGGTGGCACAGCCTTCCGGTGTATCCGCCACTCCTCCCAGTTTTGTGTCATCAGCAAACTTTCTGAGGGTACACTGGAACTCTTCATCCAGGTCGTTGATGAAGAAGCTGAGTAAGATTGGGCCGAGTACAAACCCCTGGGGGACACCACTATTTACAGGCCTTCAACTAGACTCAGTGCTACTCATGACAACCCTCTGAGTTCTGTCATTCAGCCAGTTCTCAATCCACCTCACTGACCACTCATCCAGTCCACAGTTCCTGAGCTTGCCTAGGAGGATGTTACGGGAGACAATGTCAAAAGCCTTGCTGAAGTCGAGGTAGACATCCACTGCTCTCCCCTCTTTTATCCAGCCAGTCATGCCATCGTAGCCAGCTATCAGATTGGTCAAGTATGATTTCCCCTTGGTGAATCCATGTTGACTACTCCTGATAACCTTCTTTTCCTCCATTTGCTTGATGATGACCTCCAGAATGAGTTGCGCCATCGTCTTTCCCGGGAAGGAGGTAAGGCTGACTGCTCTGTAGTTCCCTGGGTCCTCCTTCTTGCCCTTTATGAATATTGGAGTGACATTTGCTTTTCCTCAGTCCTTGGGCACCTCTCCTGTTCTCTAGGGTCTTTCAAAGATGATGGAGAGTGGCTCAGCAATGACATCCGCCAGCTCCCTCAGCACTCGTGGGCGCATTCCATCTGGGCGCATGGATTTGTGAGACATGTGAGACAGCATCTCTCTATGTATCTAAAGCAAATATCTTGCTGAGATATTTCTTAAGGAAGAAATTTCTTCAGAAGCTTTCTAGCTCTGGACTAAACAATTTGGCCTGGGCCTGAAACCACCAGCTATGGACCAGACCTTCTGTTCATCACACATTTGTCATTATGTCCAAGTGACAACATGAACTGGCCATAAAGCCTTCAGCGGCGAGCCCAGAACCCTGCTAAGGCCTCTGCAGCACTCTGAAATCTGGCTTGTGGAGCTGGTTGGAGAGAAGGTACAAAGGCCCTGAAGATAAGCTACACAAAGCTGATACAGGGAAGCCCACATTCATGCTATGTCTCACCATTGAGAGCTACCACCATCAATTATATTACATGCTTTGTAATGTGGTGAAGTCACTCTACATACACCACTTCTCTGTATTGAATTCCTCATTTGTATGTGATTCTACTTTTAGTCTGTTCTTGATAGAGTTGTTTGGATACTATATATTATATTTAAACCTCATTCTAGCAATAACACGTGATTCTTGTTAGATTCTGCAGAGTTCACAGAAAGGGTTCTTCATTGCCATCATCTACAAAAATTTCTGAAACATGAGGTTCCTTGGGCATCAACAGAACAAAAGAGGTGTAAGCACAGGATGAAGAAGTTGAATTACAGGAGTATGATGACAGTGGTCACCCAGAAACTGATACATGATTTAAACCAGTAAGCAAGGCTGCTCAGTGTAAATTACTAACCTCTGAGACAGTTTGTTGAGTACAGTTTTGAACAGTTTGATGTCAGTCATCTATCTGTGACCTATGGAAATGCTTCTGACTCCATTGTACTTCCAGGAAAGAATTCTAACTTCTTCCCATTCTCCTCCCTCACTTCCTCACTTTATAACACTGGTTCTTACCTTTGGCAGGAACAGGTCTTGGTATGTAGGTTTTGCAAGACGTGTTAGGGACTTCTTCATTGGCAAAGTCACCTTTTTCAGGCCTGAGAGAATCATATCTGTGCATAAACAGATTTCATACCCCAATCCAACTGATGAGCAGTGCCATATGCATCTAAGGAAAATAAAATCCACATTGCGTAGCCATGTGCAATCTTTTTCATTTATGAATATCTTTGAAGGGATGCTCCAAGATAAGATACATATAGACTCATGTATGCCTCAATTCTAGATTAAATTAACAACAGTTTTCTGAGCCAAACAGTTTACACTTTTTTGAGTGTTTTTATTTGACAAATAAAAGCTTTAAAATAATAATTACAAGAGTCAAAGCACAGCCAAACACAAACATGTCCTGAAGAGCTATCTCAATCCACCTCCATTAGAAGCAGTTGGGAAGCTCTTCGTGTTTCCTAGTGACTCTGGAAAATGAACTCCTGCTTTACACTCTCAGTCAAGCAAACAGAAGAATGCTGTTGGACATTCCTAAATCCTTTCTTAAATGGTCAGCAGATGCTTTAAAAAGTAACATTTGTTGTCTCTGAATATCTGAAAAGTAGTTGTCAATGTAAACAACAATTTTCTTAGTGATACAGAAAAGCAAGTGGTAACAAATATTTTAATTAACACCATCCCTTCCACCAACTGCAAGGTCCATCCATTCCACCCTTAACAACTAAAATGAGAAAACTTGAAATACTTATTGAAAAATGTCTCTGTGGTAAACAAAGAATAATGTGTCCTTGGAAGAGTCTACTGCAATAGTCTTAAACTATATTCAGCGTATCAGCTGTTTCTTTCTATACTCTCCCAGTATGGTGAGCCTCTCATAATCCTGCCTATGTGTACCCTCTTCTATTTTCTATTCCTTAATACATTAAAGGAGTTTGTTCTGCCATCTGTAGTCCTTTACAAATCCAGCTGACTCCAGCTTTCTCCTATAACTACTTTCCTTAGGATGGTTGGGTTCATGAGTTCCACAGTTTACCAGATGTAGTTCTAACAACCACAATCTTAGGAAGTGATAACAAGCAGCTACATATTTGTGTCCTGTAAAAGAAGACAAAAAACCAACAGGTTTTACTTTGTTAATGCTCATTTCATCTGTGTGATTTTGCAATTGTCTTGAACTCTTTCACATTCTGAAAATATCTTTGACTTTTCTAACAATCTTAGGAAAAAAAATGTAGTTTTCAAACTATGTCAGCCTGTCTCCTATCACAGAAGTTTCCTGGCTCAAGCCAGAGATAACAAACTCCATAGGTTAACAGCACATAAATACCTAATCTAAAATGATCAAATGTCTGATTCATCCATAAAGAAGAATCTCCTTCTGAGACTGGAATGTCTCAAAACTTCACTTTTTCTTTTTTAAATAAATGTCTCAAAACTTCACTTTTTCTTTTTTAAATAAATGTCAACATATAAATACGGGGTACATATTAGTCTGTTGATCACAACAGCTAAACAATTAAAATCCTTATTAAAAAAGTGAACACCAAAAACCACTGTTGCCAGATTGTCAGTAAAAAGAGAAAAACTTACTCTTGCAGATACGCAATATAAACTGTAATACAAAGGCTCTCTTTAATATACAGATTTGGAGCAATCCACAGCACATCCCACATCCTGTGCCTACCACTACCCAGACCTACTAGAGAGTATTCTGGCAATCTCCTTGCCTACACAACTGACACATGAAACTCTAACACAGATACCTGCTTTTCCAGGTCACACAGTTTATAGAGGTATGCAGTTTTGCTTCACACATCAGTAACCTGTTGTCTCAGGAAGAAATATAACCTATGTTAATGGCAGTCAGAAAAATGGAAGTAGATTTAAAGAAAGAATTAGGAAATGTTATGGACATTAGGCCCATCAGTAGCCATTAAACACAATGAATGCAATGCAATCTGCCTCAGCAAGTTCCAGGAAACTGGGAGATTTTATGGATAAAGGAATCACTCTACACTTGTTCTTACATTTTTTCCTTCAGCACAAGAAAGTGGAAAATATTTGACACAGGGTGTTGGCTCGATTTGGCTTTTGAATTGATTCATCAGAGAAATGTAAATATGTCACATATAAATCAGTTTTCAAAGCCCCATAATAAATACCAGATGGCATAAACCAGAAGAAAAGATCCCCTGAACCCCAAAAGGAGTACTATATTGTCTCATGATTCTCTGGGTTTGAAGTCTTTCCCAACAGAAAATGAAACACTATCTACAGAAGTCTACATCAGGATAGGAAAGACGTTCAAATGTGTCCCATGTGATTTAAAGGCTTGCCAGTTACCTTCCATTGTTATTATGCCAGAGTCGAGATCTCTTCCATTTTTTCAAGTTGTCCTGCACATGGGATACTGCTGTTCAACTGGGGAGTCTGTCATGCTGATGACTGCTCACCTATGTTAAATAACATTTCCAATGTTAATTTCTTTCATTTCATTTCCTTTCCTATGTTCCTTTGATTTTAATGCAATGGATTCTTGAGTACTCATGCTCAGGAATCCACCAGAAGTAGTCTTGCTCCAATCTAGAGCATTGTAATTTCCCATTTCCCTCTTCGCCTAACACACTCTTGAACCTCTCTTGCTGATTTATAGTCAGTCCTCCCTCTAAAGACAAGGTCTGTTTCACTCAAAATGGGGCCATCATTGGTCTAATTAAAACTGCTGTGAATCTTCCAAAGCTAAGAGTTTTCTGTGATTGTGCTAAAGATCCTGTGTCAAGGCTTTCCCGTTCCTTCTGCTGCCCCCACTTACCAAATTTGCTTCCTGAATCAGAGTAGACCACCTCCAAATCCAAGACACCACAGGAAAAAGATTCATAACCTCAATTCCAGGACCACTCTCTCCAAATACAGATTATAAATAATTATTTATTCACAGCAAAGGTGTTCAATGAAATCTTCATTCAGGACTTACCTCCTGAATCTGTAGTTATGTGAGAAGCAGAAGGAAATAATATCTTGACCTTCTTTATAGCTTGAACAAGAATACAGGATGTTAGACTTTAAATGTCAAGTTCACAAGTAATACCACACACCACTTCTGTTTCTTTAAGGCAGCACTGACTATTTCAGATCTTCAGGTGGCATATTTCTATGATTTCCATAGAGAGGGAATGTGTTTTCCTCAGACACTACATTTGCCTTCATTCCACATTTACCTATATTCATCGAGTGAAAATATTTAGGTACATATTGAAAGGAAACAAAATCTACCTTCTCTCCTCAGTATCCCTTATCCATCGTTGTCTCACAGGAAACTAAACACAGTTTCAAAGCAAGAAAAAATTAAAACAATACAAAATGTAATACTTAAAGTAATACATAGTCCATTACTCATTTACTTTTCTGCATGTAGGAAGAACCTACATTTTGACAGTTAGCCAAGGTGAAGTTGCAGATCTAACTTTTTATTTGAATAGCATTTTAGTTAATAAATAGACATTTAGTGGAGGGAATTTAAGATAACCTGGAGGTTCTAAGCAATATTAGGTAATTCTACTGTCTTTAAAAACTAATAAAACAGACCTCTACATGGGCAGCGATCTTGAAAAAAGGCTGTGTGGGTCCAAAATGTTATTAACCTATGTTTATAGATTTTTGTAAGTGCATGTTATACTGTTGAGTTCTTGAAAAACTGAGATTAAGGGGATTTATTTTGCTAAAAATGAATACATTTTGTGAACCACCTGTTCACACATTGAAAAAAGTATTATGCAGCAATTGCCTTCAGAAATTCAGGTCATATGGTCAGCCTCTGAATTAATTATCTGATCAAGACTGATTGGGGTGAGACCAAATAATTACTCATCAGCATTCAACACCACTGCCAGGCTGCATTTTGCATGCTACTGTGTGTGCTGCCCTTTTTCATTTTATTCAGTCTCATTTTTGGGTTACACCACATTGTTCTGCATGACTGGGAAATGAAATTGGAAACAGGAAAAGAGAAGTTTGGAGAGTAAAGCAGACATGACTTTATATTAAAAAATGTACCTTACACAGTTTTGTCTATTGAACGATCAAACTGCCTACAAATTATTTCTATAAATCTGCCACATACTGGTCTCTCTAGGAAGCCAGTAGGAGTTTTGGGCATAGGGAGTTTGCAGCATTATACATTAATTTGTTCAAATTCTTCAAAACTAGTGTCCTATGTTTAAGTGATCCAGTTTCTAACTGGTAGAACTGTAAAGTAATATTTCCTCTTACCCTGTAAGCTTGTAACGTCTTTTTGTGTGAGCAGCTCAGTATTGTATTTCCGTAGCCATGCCATTTATCGCTGCACGGTGCAGCAGTCGCATTCTTGGACATGTGAAAGAGGAATGCACAGCTCTAGCTGCCTCCAGATCTAGTTTGGACACCAGACTTCATAACGCTGTGCTGTGCTACACTATAACAAGCACAACAGTATCTTAGAAGAGTGATACACAGAATCTGCTTCAATCTCCTGTATGTTACATAGAAAATACACCAGATTTAGGCTGCAGTGTTCTCCAAACCTCTGTCCATATGTCTACGCCTAAACTAGTAACTTGAGTATACCCAAGACTACTCTTGTGGTGAGGCCAAGTGGAGGAGAACAGCTGCATCCATGCTATTAAACTACTTGCTCTCCAAAACAGGGTGTCCACATTGGGAGTGGGCTTGATGGCACATTTGGCCTCTGCCCGGTGATAACTCCAAATCTTTTTTGGAGATTTGTTTTGGATAATACAGATTGACATGGGCCACAACAATGCCAAGGGTCATTCAAAAAAACTGAACTATACAGACATTCAAATTCTAGAGCCTGCGAGTTTTAACTGGCCGTGACTCAATAATGCAGACTTTACTGTATTTTTGTACAATAAAGAACCAGAAAATAGTAAGCACAGAATAACTAAATTAACAGCAATAATGGTAAAAGTTTACTTTGCCTGATTTAAAAACAAATCTACTTTAGCCATCAAAGTAGCTTTGTAACAGTGTTCTGCGCTCTATAATCTATCACAGATGCCAAGAAATCACAGCCTTATTATTTATTTAAAATCTGGTTGTAAAACAGGATTTATTCCCCTATAGGTTCCAAAAAAACTTTTAGAAGGACTGTGTTTACATGTGTGTGTTTTCAAAAGCAAAACTGAAAATCCTCTAGACCACTATGTTCTTAAAATCTCCCTTGATCTGTAGCAATCCCCACACTCACGTGCAGGTTGTAAAGGCAGAATCCATATAATTTGAAATCTTTGTCATTGTTTCACAAGTCAAATAATAAAATAAAATGTTTTATTTTAGACCAGATTTGTCAAAGAATCTGGCTGAGTTTCTGCTCTTGATAACCATCACTGGTCAGGGGAATCCACTGCTAAATCAATCAATATTTCAAGTGTCTGAACTTGAAAAGGACTTCAGCATTCACCACTTTAGGAATTCTAGATGTTTCGCATATGTTGTTCCTTTGATATGAATCATGCTTTTGAAGAAAATTTCTCAATCATTCTCACTTCTTTTGATCTGTTTGCACTATGGGACAATATTAGGGCAGATGAACTGTATTTGCACCAGACAAAACTAAACTAGAAGTGGTATTCCAGGAGCTCACTTAGCAGTCTCCGTCTGGTCAGTCTGTGGGCACACTAGAGCTAGTCCAAACAAGCAAAACCTCTTAAATATTTACTGCAAGAACATCAGGTCCTCAGCAGCAATTATTTCAGCTCTGAGTCTGCTCTTATTTGTGCAATCCTGCTTGTTAGTAAGCATAGTATTTCTTACCCTTTGATTAATTTCTAAGTATGGAAATCAGTCTTCTAGTTATTTAGAATCTGGTAAATAGGATAAACAAGTCAGACTCTCTGCTAGCTTGAATGCACCTTTCCCAGATTACCATCAGTGTTAGACAACTATGAGTTTAAAATTTAATTTATCAATAAGTACGCCAACAATATAAGCAAACAGAACTGCACATATTAGGGCACATTGCACTTGAAGCTTCCCAATATAATACTCTTCTTTGTCTACAAGAATGTGAAGTACACAAGATCAAAATAATAAAAACTGCTTGCACTCCCATGTCTCTTTTCTCTGACGCTGGGGCTGGGGAGTCCTGCCTTCTGGAAAGAATCATGAACCTCCATTTTGCTCTCCTCCACAACACGCAGTCTTTCTGCATCAGTTTGTCTTCTCTGATCTTGAATATGAATATAAATCAGTCTCTCCTACCTTTGCTACAGAGGTCTGGTGATCTACTGCAAAATGCTACTGTGTCTTATGTGTACCTGTAAGCCTCTCACTGTTTGTATCCATCTTGTAGACTTTTGTGGCTTCTGTGGATTTTGGTAACTTTCTGTTCTTTTGCAGCTTTGCAGGCAAACTTTTTTTGCAGAGATCACAGCTGAAAAGTACTTACAGGGTCCTGTATTTATCATTACAGGCTGCCCAGCACCTTAGCTTGTGTCACATTGTCCCTGTCTCTGCATGGAGTTAACAAGGTAGACTCCTGCACAGTCTGCCTCAGAGTTAGAAAACAGAATTACAGGACTCATGGCCTGGCTGGAGCTACACAGCCCAAAACACATTGCAATACTTCCAGACTCCAAGTCCTAATTTTGCAACAGAGTCTGGAAATGCTGGCACTTCTCACCTAGGCCGGGTTTCATGGGAGCTTCCAGAAACCCTGCTGGTTTATGAGGCGTCATTTTTAATAATAAGCGTAGGATATTCCAGAAGAATAGAGGAATACTAATGCAGCACCAGTGTCTTTGGAATTGCCTGACAAGCTAGAGCTCAGTCATTCTTGCAGCATCCCAGTTCCAGTAGTGGGGAAAAAAAATCTGTTTAAACTTAACAGATACAGATTAAGACAAGATGTATTAATAATAGCTGTCAACATGTTTTAAAGAAAAACAGACTGTGACTCCTGATATCAGTTTTTAGTGAGATTAAAAGTTTGAGACATTAAGTTAGGTGGATGGATGTAATATACTTAGTTTTGTAAAATATTTTATACAGTCTGAGATATTGTACTTCATAAACTAACAAGACTAAAAATAGTGATACATAAGTCAACAAACTAATATTTATCATTAAGTTGCTAGCAATAGGAAGCCAGCTTCAAATCAGGAAGGTTTTATACTGCACATGCACCTGGTAGCAGACGTCATGCTTTTCACCATTTTATTCAGAAGCTTTAGCAGCATATATCATTTATTTTTCTTCTTGTGAACTATGAGTCTGATTCAGAAACACGTGTTGAGTTAAAGAGCATGAGAAGTCTCATCAAACCCAACTGGATTCCAAATGATAGGCTAAAAGACACAAAATTTAAACTGCTCAAATGCCTAGAAATAAAAGCATGATTAAGAGCTTTGAAGAACTGGGAACCTACATACTTACATCTTGGAGCATTTGTATATGAAAGCCGTGAGTAAAATATTCTGACTAATCATGTTATTCTTTGATAATTTATTACAGCCTTAGTGTTAACTGAATATCTCTTTCCCCTTGACTAGTCTCCTGGGAAACTGAGATGAAGTTAGTCGTTTATCATTATCTCAAGTTTATCTTTCCAAATGATTTTATTATAGTGATTTTGGAAGCAAGTGTATTAAGGCAGAGATATTACAGAACTGTTGTACAAAATGGTATTGTCAAATACCATGTAAGTGAGTTTAGGTCTTATCACAAATATCTCAGAGATAATTTAGGACTAAATAAAAAGAAGTAAATCAGTTCTTGAGCCCTAAGGCACCTTTCAATAGTAATAGTAATAAATCAGAATGATAGCCTAAAACAATCACTGATTTTTCCTCTTAATCAAATAAGATCAGAACCAAGCCATCATTCCAGCAGAAAAAGACAAATTTAATTAGCTTATCTAACAGTGTCATTTAGTGAATCAAAAGCTTTGAAAGGTCAATGAATTTTGCCCTTATCATCTCATTATCTTCCATCACTAACAAGATACCATTAAGAAACTTCATGAGAGCAGTTAATGTAGCACCAGCCAGCAGCAGTGCTATAATTTAAAGGGAAATTCCAGGCTGTTTTTAAGTATCAATTTTTATTACTTTATTCATTCACAGAGAGCTCCCAAAAGCCATTGGAAGAAGAGAAATAAATACAGTCTTTTACATTATTTCCGTATTTGTTTCAATTTCTAAAAAACCCAACAGAATACTTTTCATCATCCTTGCTGTTCACACACACTGCAAAATACATCTGCAAGAATTTACACAACAATACAGCTGAAATTCTTCATTCTAATACCACTAATATGAGTATAACCTCCACACAATATCCAACATCATGAGCTGTCTCTCAACAAAAACGTTTTAGAAGTCCTTAACCCACCCTTGCACAGGCAAGCTCACCTCCCACTATGCACTACCTCCCCATACAGCACCACATGATCTGTTCTATAAATGGGACCAGTGGAAACAGCTGGGCTCAAAAAACAGCTACTGTGCACACTGAAGGTCATTTCACCGGTCTGCTTTAGAGTACAGATACACAAACAGTTGAACAACTACATCTGAGAGGGCAGCAGCCTGCAGAGAGGCAAAAGGCTGCAGTGGGAACATCTTACTACAGATTTTCCTTCACAGCAATTCTAATGAGGAACTGCACCCTGGAAAGTAATTCCGTGGAGTTACGCTGAGCACTGCTGCGAGGCAAATAGTAGCACATTAGTTAAAATAATTTGTTTACATTCCCTAAAATCAATGGAAATTTAAGGTTTTCTCTTCTAAAAGCACAGAGGCAAGGCAAATAAAATAACTTGCTGAGGTTATCTACATCAGATTGTGATCATTTTAACATAAGTCAGATCTGGAACCTAAACTACCTACTGCCGTCCCACTGAGAGGCTGTCACAGTTTCCAAAAATACATGCTCTTAGCTGAAAAACCACATATGCTCTCAGCTGAGATGCTTTTCCCCCTCTCTTTATTTATTGGACATATCTGGTTTAAATTGATTTTGCTATCTTTTTGTTCATAGAAGGCTAAAAAAAGGACTCAGGGAAATCACATATCTTACACTATGCAGCAACAGAGTTTATATGGCAATCCTTCATTGTGAAAGGATGCAGGCTTTACAAAGTCAGAAGTCCTGGCTACAATGGAAGTTATCTCTTAAAAAAACAAGATCAGCACTTTTAGATAAGCACTTCTCAGATAGCAAACCACATACCCTGGCTGATAACAGCAAATATCTGAATCTCTGAGACAGGTGATGAGGCAGGGAAGGGTGAGTAAACTTTCCTCCTGATCCCTGCTGTTGTTGCCACAGCCATTTCTGCTCACTTCCCATGTCCATTCCCCAGGCTGATTTCTCCTCTTAACAGGTCTTTCACACACCCCCACCCCCTGAAAAATGAGAACCATGCCTGTTTCTGCAGGTGTGGGAGCAAGTGGATTTCTTGCTGGTTTTGTTCTCTAGCCACTGCTGCTGCTTCACCATCTGCTGCTCCTCTTTCGTGTCTCCAAGCAGCTGGAAGTAAAGCCGCTGCATTCAGTTCACATTCTAAGTTTTTCTTAGCAACGGCTGAGGCTAAAAAAGAAAGTCTTTTAATGAAAGCTGAGATTCTGCAATCACTGCATCAGTACTAGCTGTATGCCTGTTGACAAGAATTGGGCTCCTCCAAGGGTTTATCCAAACCATGGTTGAGATGAACTGAGCAAGAGAAAAAAACAGTAGATTAGGAGTTTTCTAGCAAGGCAGACTTTTGGTTGTTGTTGAGAAATGTCGATTTGCTGAAACTGAAAGACAAATTTTCACGGGGAGGTAAGCAGCCAGTTCACTGCAGCTGTGTCCCAGCTGGGAATCTGGATTCAGTCCTCTTGCTGCCTAGCAGCCTGGGAGACGTGGTGCTCTGAGCCACTCTTTGGTCCATCAGTTTCCCACCCCAACCACCTATCACTACAGTACTACCAGGAATAAGCAAGAATGTAAGCTATCGGGGTTTATGAGGTGATTTAGCCATTTTATTACTTACAGACTAGAAATAGCTGAATGCCACTGGGCTGCAATAAGAACTTTTCAAATAGTTAAACATTAAAAGGTTAATCTCAAGACTACAAATCCATAGGGTCTGGGTTGATAACTTTAGGAATTTTAACAGAGGAAATTGTGTGAGAAAGTCTGTTTAGGAGCACTCATGATTGGTGTGCGTGAAAGAAGTGCAATATGTTTTTTTCATGAAAGATTTTACCATCTTTGCCACTCAAAATATAATAGCAACTGTGTTGATAGTGTACAGGATTCTCAGGGCTACGTTTTCAAGCCAGAACACATATTTTTGCCTGTGTCATTTTGTGACTGATCTTGCAAATAACAGCAGTGATAATGAAACCCCATTTTACTAGGATGAATATAAAATGCCATTTGAACACATGAATTTGTTTGTTTGCATAAGCAATTGATGATGCAGCAAAAGAAAGAAATGAAAATGCAAGTCATGGAGCTAAAGAATAAAAGTCCATCAGAACCTATAAGTGAGAGATCCCTCAAATGTGTGAGTTCTTTTGACAAAATAGCTGAAAAGACTTGTATCAATAATCTGCCGATTAGCCTACACTAAGTATATGTTAAGAGGATAGACCACAGCAGCCCCAAAGGATGTGTAATGATCAATTGAGGCAATAGTGCACAAATTAAAGATTTCTAATAGTATGCATTCACTTGATAGACTGCAAGAGTTTTGAAAGATCGTTGCATTCTATCATGCCAATGATCCATGGATTAAGGGCTCACATTTATATAGCACACTGTAATGGCTTTGAGGGAGCCATTAGGGTCTATCATGTCAATGATCCATGAATAATGAGAGTTGTTGGAGAAGTATCTTTCAGTCCATGCTGCAGTGCTTCAAGGATGTGTCAGCATGGCTTAAGGTTTAGCAAGTGTAATATACTTTATGTAGCACTTCTTACATTCACATTTACACAATGAATAATCACAGTATAGAAAGCATATAAAGGCAAAAGAAAGAAGTGTTGCTTAAAGGGGAATATAATGTTTTATTTTCCTTCAGTGCCTGAGATCAATTTTTGGCAGCAATAATTTCCTACTCCCCACTTGGTGTTAATTCATATGGTGTTCATAATATGACTATAATCAAAAGCACGTAGGATACAGGCAGCCTTTGCAGCATGACAGTAATCAAGAATGTCATCAACGGAGTTGCGAGGGGTTAGGTAATCTCCTAATAATGACTTAAACAAGGACTGTTCAGTCTTATGTGAACCTTGTTCCATTTTATTTTGAAATATTCTGATAGCACTTGATAATCATAGGGGTATGCCTAACTGTAGGGTGACAAGCTTTCTGACCAAGTCTTCCCCAAAACATCACGTCTGCACAAAAATTTAATTAGCCTTAATTAGCTTTAAAATAAATCTTGATCAAATACGAGCTCTTCCCATAGGTGTCCAAAACTTGGAAGACTCCAAAGCTCATAATTTTGAGCATGGCTGAAGGAATGTGGAAAAAAATACTTAATCTGTTAAGAATATTTTCTGAAAAATTCTACACTAATGTGGCTCGACGCACAGTTTATGAAGATGCTCATCTTAAGATTACCTCTTAACAATTACCTCTTCCTCTTCAGGACCTCATCAAAGACAAACTGAACTCTTGGCCCTGAGAACATGTAAAGGGGAAGCAGGGAGACATGCCCTGTCGATTCATGGCTTGGCAACATCATCCTGCTGTCATATTTCTCAGTGACCATATCTCTGAGTGCCTATGGACGCTCTTGGGAAAGAAAGGACATTTTTTCTGCAGGATACAGGTAGGGGGAGGAAGGGGGACAGGAGGAAGGAGTTGTAAGCAGCATTCCCATCTAGCTTGTTGCCACTTCTAACTCTTCTGCCAGGAAAAGAAGCAGAGGAAACATTTCCTGCTGTGGCTAATGCCTTCACAGGCTACTGCAGTCTGGCTGCAGTCATCTACAGACAACTGGAGCCCATTGGATAGCAACTTTGGGAACCAGCCACTGCAGCTGCTAAGTTTGGACCAGATTTGAGGGTAACTCCTTCAGACAGTGTATAAGGAAATTTAAGTAGAGATCAAACAAGATGTAATGTGAATGTTGGCAATTTCACCAGCACAGCATGTAGTGACTTCTACAGTCGTTGAGTCTTAGTTCAAGCTCCATTCAGAGCAGTGGAAATCTTCTCATTCCCATCAGAGGGTTTTATTCCAGATGGAAATTTATAGTTACAGCTCCAGAGGAGTTCAGCCTCTCTTTTACAGTGAGGAGTGGGAAACAGAAGACAACTTTAGCCAGTCTTTCTGGTGGACATCCATGTGCTCTCTGCCAATAGTTGCAAAAAACACAATTAGACCTCTGGCTAGCCAACTGCCTCACTTTTCTCCCTCATCTTAGTAGCTCAATTTCTCATTCTCTCCAGGGTAGATGAACCAGATGTAATAGTATCACTATATGCTCTAAAGCTAGTGAACTACACAGAGAGCTGAGAACTTGGCCGGGTGACAAGGCCTCATGCAAGGATTTGTGTTCCCTCCACCCTGTAACACGTCTTTTTTTTTTTTCTTCCTATTTAAATGGAGAAGTATCATAGCCAATGCTTTGAAATGCTGTTAAAATAAGCTCTGGTTTAGTGCTACCCAAAGTAATTAAGTATATGACTATTTATGGGTTAAAGAAATAGAGGTAAATAAATTCCCTGTAGTTAGCATGGATTTTTCTTATCATTTCACATATTCATTTGTGTTTTTCAAATTATTTCTTCTGAATTAGCAGCCTTTCTCTTCAGCCCTTGTCTGTTTTACCAGTTTGATCTTAAGTAAAGCCACAGCACTGAATTTGTGCTGCTAGAGATTGTTTCCATGGTTAGGACTGTGAAGTCGTAAATACCGGATTGTGAATTCATCACATTACCAAGCTGAGATGTGGGGTAATGAGGGAGAACAATTCTATTCAGACATCAATATCTTCAGCAATATCTAGTGCAATGTAGAACATTACAAGCAGAGAAAATTTCTTTTTACACGGGTATTCTCTTTTCAAAGAAACCTAATTGATACCTATAATAGCAGAACATATGTTTTGCAGAAAACCTTGAAAAAGATACTGATCTTTGGCTACTGCCAGTAGCTTGAGGTTACACACCAAAATACAGGGAACATGTGCATAAAGGGCATTAAAGTGTAATTTCAAATGTGGTAAAGTTAAAAGAAGAGGGGATTCAGAGAAACCTCAGCCTGCGTTATCATCTGTCACCTGACCTCCTGGCTCAAGGGTAAAGGCTAGAACCAGTGATAGAGCTGAGCTCTTTGAAAAACATTGGCTGGAATATGTCGATTGGCGAGAAGCTCAACATGACCCAGCATTGTGCACGTGCAGCCCAGAAGGCCAACCCTATCCTGAGCTGCATCAAAAGCAGTGATTCTGCCCCTCTACTCTGCTCTGGTGAGACCCAACCTGGAGACCTGTGTCCAGATCTAGAGCCCTCGGCACAGGAAAGACATGGACCTGTTGGAGTGGGTCCAGAGGAGGGCCACAAAAATAATCAGAGGGCTGGAGCACCTCTGCTATAAGGAAAGGTTGAGAGAATTGGGGTTATTCAGGCTGGAGAAGAGAAGGCTGCGGGGAGACCGTATTGCAGCCTTCCAGTTCCTGAAGGGGGTTTACAAGAAAGCTGGATATTTTACGAGGGCATGGAGTGATAGGACAAGGGGTAATGGCTTTAGACTAAAAGAGGGTAGATTTAGATTAGATATAAGAAAGAAACTCTTTACAATGAGGGTGGTGAGGCACTGGCACAGGCTGCCCACAGAAGTGGTGAATGCCCCCTCACTGGAAGTGTTCAAGGCCAGGTTGGTTGGAGGTCTGAGCAGCCTGTTCTAGTGGAAGATGTCCCTGCCTGTGGCAGTGGGGTTGAAAGTAGAGGATATTTAAGGTCCCTTCCAACCTTAAGCATTCTATGTTTTCAGGTTCTAAGGCCACTAGATGGGAAGCTTGAAGTTTGTGTCAGGTGTGCAGGCTGCTTTAGAACTTCAGAAGCGTATCCAAAGTGAGTAGTTCGTGTGAGAACCTGCAATGAAAGTACAACTGGATGAAATATACAAACACTCCACACAGGAGAAAACGCCATTCGTCCTCACATTTTCTATTGGAGAGTACTTCCTAGGCTGGAATTAGACTTCATACCTTTTCTGTAGGCAGACACAACATTAATTCAAATGTAGACAATCACTTTTTTCCCAGGGTTTAGGAACATTTTGCTGAAAAGAGTGATTGTCGGGTCAAAATTCTTTGACACTGAAAAGGAGTTGAAGCTAGGTCGCGTACCAGTTGGGTTACTGCACTGTGCTGCCAAGGAAAACTTAAAAGGAGTATGGAATTTATCCTGTGAATAAACTTCTTCTGCGGTCATGCTCAGAACATGACAAATGAGTCAGGGGATTTATGCAGAGAAACAGTTTCCGGATCTTGACTAAGCTTAGTCAACAGGATATTTGAACTAAAGTTTTCTCTGTGTGCTTTAATACAAGGTTGCCTGTGTCTAGAATATTTAAGGTCCAAAGATGCTTATCTAGCGAGACTAGACAGCAAGAGACCTGAGGTATGGGGACCGATCATACTTTTGGATTCAGGTGTGTTGGTATTTCACAAATGACCAAACTGAATCAGTTTCTTGGTCCTCTTTAGCATTCCATCTTTCCAGTTCTTGGTTTTTTAGAGAATAATGATACAAAGATATTTTTGGGTTTTTAAGTAAAAAAATCTTGAAAATTATTCAGAGAGAGAAAATAATCTCAATTACTCACCAGCTAGAAACTCAAGATTCTGGTCCTTAAACACTGGGGAAAAAAAAAAGAGAAAAAAAAAGCTAGAAGATACAAAAGAAAGGAAAATCCAAATGATACAGCAAGTTCTTCATTATTGTTTTCAATGAATGAGAAAATGTTCATGAAAGTAGAAATCTGTCTTGTACAGTGATGCAGATCTGCCAGTTTACCTACCTATTGAGGATTATTATTCTTCAGTCTATTTTAAAGGGCTTAATTTTGCATAACTGCAATTCCATGTGAACTTCTGAATAGCTAATGAATATATACTGTGCTAACAACTTCTCCCAGTTGGATTTTTCACAGAAATAAGGCAAAATATCTGTGCAAATTATTGTGAAAGATTGGGATTACCTGAACCAGTGAACAGGAAGCCACTGTGGTATGTTCATGGTGGTCAAAACGTGGAGGACATAACTCATATCAGCCTTCTCTCACTTCCCCTGCCCTGTAATTCCCTGTCATGCAGTTCCAAGACGTGAAAATGTGCCACCAGAATGTGACAAAAGATGTATATGTGAGTCTGCACAAGGTAGGGGTGACAGCAGAAGGTGCTCTTGGTCAAAGCACTCTATCTTGTTCCTTACCACCGGAGTTTTACTGTGTCATCTGTAGTTACTATGGAAACCTAAAGGTAACGGGAACTGTAAGTTTGAGATTAGTTGTTTGTAGATGGGCAATATATAATAGATAGAGTATTGAGTCACCTGAAGATGAGAAATTTAAGATTTTGTTCATATTAAAAAGGAAAAGTGATGCTGCCTAACTCTCCACAAAAAATAAGGAGGCAACAGTGGTCATCTATGCCCAGGTTTGCTATAGAGGAATGTGAGGCTAATAGCTGTTTTCCTGTTGGATAAAAATGAAGAGTTGCAAAGACACAGTTGAGAAAGAAGATGCACTCCTTTCTTTGGAGATTCGTCTCCAAAAGGTGGCCTCTGGGCAGCAGCTGTGTGTAACCAGAGTTTCGCTTGCTACAGTTTGTGACGCTTGCCTCTTGTCTTTTCTCTGTGGACCTCTGAAAAGAGTCTGGCTGCTTCTTCTCTATAATCCTCCTTAAGGCAGTGGAAGACTGCAGTTTGACCTCTACTTTTCCTTCTGTACTCCAGGCTAAGAAAACTCTGTTCCTTCAGCCTCTCTTGTATGTTTTGTGCTCTGGCTCCCTAAACATCTTAGTGTCCCTTTGCCAGACGCTCTCCGGTTTGATGATATTTGTTCTGTCCCAGAACTGGACAGAATATTGCAGGCTTGCCAAGCAGAGGTTAACTAGCTCTTCCCTTCACCTGCTGGCTTTCTCTAATGCAGCCCAGTATGCTGACAGACTTTACAACTTCCTCTTAAACCCACAGGACTTTAAAATGATGATATGATAGGATGTTTTACCAGACAAGCCTGGCTAAAAAAGGACAAAATGTAATAGATGACAGTTGAAAAAAAGCTTGATCTATTTGAGACAATTTCATGAAATTGCTCAACTAAAAATTTCAGTTGGGACAGGAGAGAAACTCTTATTTTCTTAGTTGAAATAGAGGTAATAGATGTGATAGTTTTGTTCCCAAACTCTTTTATCTTTTTTTGTCCTTACTGAAACCCTTTTCCGAATGGAATTGATTCTTTTGGTTTGTTTAATTTCTTAGTTGCATGGGTTTTCTTTTGATATTTACAAGAAAAATCCATGCGTTGTACATACAACAGTTATCAGGCTGATAGACAATAACAGTACAACATTGTAGCCTTTTATCTTTTCTAGTATAGTATACTGCTGTCATTATTGTAAGTGTCTAGAATATGCTTGGTTTGCTATGATATGAAGAAATCCTGGAAAGTTTAATAAATAATTGCAATTAAAAACCCTAAGATACTATGTATGAAGATTCTGTCTGATCTTCCATTGAAATTCTTTTTAATTCACGATCAGTTAATGTTCCATAAAGATTAAAGGTTACACAACAACAAAAGAATTATGGCTCTTTGCATAATAAAATGGGCAGGGAGTATAATTTCTTGACTAGTTAATAATAGCAAAGCATTAACTTTCCCAAGGTCTTTGTCAGCTCTCAAAGCACCTCCTGTTGTATAATATCCGTTTATAAAAATGTACTTTCAAAATGTACTCTGAAAGAAAGAATATATAAAATGTGGATTTCCTTCTTCAACAGGGCTACCTAAAGTTCAGTTGTACTGACACAGTCTAGTGTGTCTCTTTCACATGCAAGACAAACACAGAACGAAACCTGGCAACTGTTACTCCAGTGTGCAATCCCTCTTCCTGGAGGAAGTTCAATGACATATAACCCCAAAGCATACCTCCTGTCAAAAATTAAATATGCCCCTGAGTAAATGCTGTAGAGGAGGTCATGTACCCCTGAACATTTCCACCTGCAAAATAACTCCAGTAGTACATAAATGAGCATAAGCTCTCAAAGTCACAACTCAATATGTCTGAATTTGGTATCTTGGAGAATAAAGGATTGAGGGAGACGTAACTTTTTAGTAAGAGACTCCTGTAATAAACCTCTTTTTCATTTCCTTCAGATATCAAATGAACACAAAATTATTCACAGACTAAATAGCTTTCTTGCTAAAAAATTATTTGTGGTTTCACTGAAATTATTAACGGGCTCACACCACACCAGTTTCAGGTGGAAAAAAATATATTGATTTGCAAAGTGGAAGAGACAACAGTGGAGGGATGCCACCCGTTCACTACCCTTACTACCCGAAATAGCCTAGTAGTGATCGATTCATGCAAGACACGGATAGCTAAAGGGCTTGGTGATGATGGTGGTCTTTCTAAACAATGCTTAGATATTAAGTGAACCAGTCACTACAAGGAGCATACCCCATTTCTCCCGTATTTTTATGTTATTGAATAATTCTTCATTACTCCACAGGTTAATTGCTATGCTATTTACATATTCTTCCAGGTGAGCGGATGAAGCAGTAGTCATCACTCCTCTCCTTGGGGAGAAAAAAAAGATGAGAATGAAATGAGTGAAGAACAATTATAATGCAATAGGGAAAAATAAAGTAGGTGAGAACAAAGAAGGAAACACTAGTGAGGAAGGAGTTTTTGATTCAATGCTTTATTTTTTGTGGCTAATTTGTATGCTTTTGTAATCACACGTTTTCAGTTTTTCTTAAACATGACAGTATCTTTTCTGTAACATATTGCCTTCTTAGCCAGTCTTATCACCATAATAGGAGATTACTTCAGAGGGCTTAAAGGTGAGAGGGTACAAGGAAAAGGTGACTGTGATGGACTGTCACACATCCAGCACAAGTTTCTCTCTGCTAAGTCTCAGCCTGCCCCACTGTGAGCACTCAGAAGACAGTGAGCATAATTTCATAAGAGATGAATAACCCCTCCTCCCCAAATACTTTTACTGCAGGTGATGGGGAACTCTGCCACCGCAGATGACTAAGTTCTGTTTTCAATGTTGCACAGATGTATCTGAATGTGGGCCCAATGATAAAGATCTGCACTGGATGAAGACTTAAATATTCTCGATATCTAAACATTCTGAACATTTTAATACTCTGGAATCGAAATTTTGGCTGTTATTTTGTTTGAATGAGCTATAGCACAGTGATGTCCAGGGACAGGCCAGGGCCCAGGTTCACAGTTACTATGTCTGAGTAATCTGGGCCACAGGTTCCAAGAAATTAAATTAAAATTGAAGTATATAACAGGTAGTTTGGATATGAGTATCCTACAGTGGAAATCTATGCCTGTAACTGTTAAAAGAAATCAATAAGGAGCTGTAGGGAAAAGTTTAGATGAAAGGCTATGATTCTTCAGGTAAAATATAATTTGGAATTGTTATGGATAGTAATGCATGAGCAACAAGAAAACACATTAATTTCTCCTTGCACCAATAGGGAAAAAGATCACAGCAGACCAGTAAATATAAAGCCCAGAGGTGAGAAAGAAGTATATCAACCATGAAATTGTGTTAATTCAATAATTAAAGTGAGTCTCAGTTCAAATGTAGGCTCCGGTTGTGTAGCAAAGATGTGACAAAACAATTGGGAATGGCAGCCCATTACACTCTTATTAATCGTCAGGAGAACAGAGTTCCAGTAAATGGAACGTTTTGTGAATGCTACAGCATATTTAGCCCTGGACTTTATATCTTCTCATTAATCAAACCGATACACGGGGAGTGAAATTTCCACCTGAGTTTAGCTTTGAGAAAGAGGTAGCGAGAAGTGGGAGTGTCTTGTCTTTGTTCCCAGACGCCACAGCAGAGCCAGGCTTTGTAGTACTCTTCCCAGCAAGGGAACGAAAACAGTGCTGTGGGGGGGAAATTAATTTTTATCAGGGACATTCCAGCTGGAAATCTGTGTGGTAACAAAGCGAACACATTTCAAGGAGTTGAGTGTTTCCTGCTGATCGTGTTAGTTTCCCTTGTGCTTTAATGGTCTCAAAACTTCTATGCAAAAGCAAGTTCCTATTAGGGCTGGTCAGGAATTTAGTATTTGATTTTGCATCTTTAAATTTTCATTAGTTTTCCACATGCAATGCCAGAGATATGCAAGAAAGACAGCGACCATCAGATAAGATCAGCAGCCTAGTGACTGGAATCTTCATCTGAAATCTGAATTACCTGGTGTCCCCACTTCCAAACTAGACCACCTGCTTAAACAGGCAGGTTTTGTCTGGGTCACTATCAGCTATAAAAAATCACCAACGGATGTTACTGATAGATGTTAGAGTAGCCCACAGAGTTACAGTTAATATTCTCTAACAAAATATGTTGCAAAAGAGAGAAAGCAGGGAGTGAACATCCCAAGAGAGTGCCTTGGCCATTTGGCTAGCCTGTAATTAGTGTTTCTTGTCAACATAAATTCTCTCCTTTACCTGAGAAGGCATCCAAATGGAAAGCTTTTACTCTTCACAACTTGTAGAAATTCTGATTAAGGAAATGTCTTATGAAGACATTCCCAACCAGTTCCTGTTTCTAGTGTTCTTGGACAAAACCCTGCAAAATGTAATCAGCAATAAGATTAGATCTGTGACTAATCATTGACAGGGCTTTAAACTAGACGTGAAGGGGGAAGGGGAACATATCAGGCTTGCCAGCGACAGGCTAGGGGAGGATACACAATGATTAGAGGGATGGGGGGCTAGTAGGAGCCCTCAACCTGTTGCTCAGCAGCATGTGAGGGACACTGCAGCAATGTGGAAGTCTTGCGGAAGGGAGCTGGAGACGCCTGAGATATCAGGTGCCAACAAGAAAATACCCATGAAACACTTCAAGGGAAAAAAGGGGTGCTCTGCTATGAAGGTAACGAGGCCGACAGCTCAGATGAAATGCCTCTATACAAACACATGCAGCATGGGAAACAAACAGGAGGAGTTGGAAGCAATCGTGCT
>Ga0065711_1006238_pt1 | contig 24501 bp, 17 predicted proteins | sample Hoacrofraction12_FD_59098 | JGI IMG/M metagenome (GOLD analysis project Ga0065711, IMG submission 59098) | Hoatzin crop microbial communities from Cojedes, Venezuela - Epithelial fraction 12 v2 (version 2) | ecosystem: Host-associated > Birds > Digestive system > Esophagus > Crop | place...
TGACGGAGCACTGGAACAGGCTGCCCAGGGAGGTTGTGGAGTCTCCTTCTCTGGAGATATTCAAGACCCACCTGGACAAGATCCTGTGCAGCTTGCTGTAGGTGACCCTGCTTTGGCAGGAGGGTTGGACTAGATGACCCACAGAGGTCCCTTCCAACCCCTACTATTCTGTGATTCTGTGATTCTGTGAAGCACAGGAAGTTCCGTCTGAACATGAGGAGGATCTTCTTCCCTCTGAGGGTGACAGAGCCCTGGAACAGGCTGCCCAGGGAGGTTGTAGAGTCTCCTTCTCTGGAGATATGCAAGACCCACCTGGACAAGGTCGTGTGCAGCCTGCTGTAGGTGACCCTGCTTCGGCAGGGGGGTTGGACTAGGTGACCCACAGAGGTCCCTTCCAACCCCGAGCATTCTGTGATTCTGTGATTGCCCTGACCCATGTGTGGGACTTGGCTTTGTTGAACCTCATGAGGTTCACACAGTCCCACCTCTCTAGCTTGTCCAGGTCCCTCTGCATGGCATCCCTTCCCTCCAGCATATCAACCGCACCACACAGCTTGGTGTCATCAGCAAACTTGCTGAGGGTGCACTCAGTCCCACTGTCCATGATGCCAACAAAGATGTTAAACAATGCCGGTCCCAATACTGACCCCTGAGGAAGGCCACTTGTCACTGGTCTCCACTTGGACATCGCGTCATTGACCATAACTCTTTAAGTGCGACCATGCAGCCAATTCCTTACCCACCAACTTGTCCATATGTCAAATCCATGATGATGATATGCAGGACAGTGTCAAATGCTTTGCACAATTCCAGATAGATGAAGTCGGTAGATCTTCCCTTATCCACCGATGCTGTAACCCTGTCATAGAAGACCATCAGATCTGCCAGGCCCGATTTGCCCTTAGTGAAGCCATGTTGGCTGTCACCAGTCATGTCCTTATTTTCCATGTGCCTTAGCATAGGTTCCAGAAGGATCTGCTCCATGATCTTGCCAGGCATAGAGGTGAGACTGACTGGCCTGTAGTTCAGGCCTGATTACTGACTGTAATCAGTCATAGATTAGGTTATTGGAATGAAAGTGAAAGTGTAGGTATTTAACTGTAAATACAAATGCACATAACTCTTTGATTGGAATTATTCCGCAGAAGACACTAACCCAGTTTTCAGGAAACATTTTTTTCCAAAATGGCTGCAACAGCTTATTCTCCTGATTTATGCCTGTAATTTCATTGATACTTATCAATTGGGAGTTATAAAAAGAGGAATGAGTAATGTATTTCCCACTGTTACAACTATTTTACACTTTTTTCCTTAGGTCTGAGGGACTACAATGTAAAATAATACTGGTTATTCAAGCACTGAAGCAGTATCTTTTTTATTGAAGAGAAATGTTTGTAAATCCTTTAAAAAGCACTGTCTTTGGACTTGGAATTACAGCTAAGCAGCATCCTCAGATGCTTCAGGATACACTAGATAGACAATGAATCAAGACATGGGTTGAGTGTTTCAAGCCAGGCAAGGCAAGACTGTCCTGCATAAAGGTACTTGATCTGCCTGGTTATTACATTGACATTACAGCATTTTTCTATAAATACTGTAATTTAATAGAAATTGCTAGCTTTTTTTTAAAATGAGCCCAGTCAGCTGAAGAATTAGTTCTACAGAGTGTATGGTAATATGAGAGCAATCTGTGGAGTAGAGAAATAATGGAAAACTGACCTGGCTTTCCAGCCTACAGAGAAGAATGCTGCATAGGAAATCTCTGCTGTGTTTATCTTTTTCTTCTCTCTCATGTCACTCAGCCCTTCATTGGCCCTTCCTCTCTATAGCTAGTTTGTCCATTCTTACTCTCATCCTGCGGCCTGAAGCATTTATTACTTCATTTTTTCATATTACATAACTCTTTGAATGCATTCAGGAAGCATTGAGAAGAAAAACGGTCATAGGGACAGGAGTTATTAAGCCTGGAGATGTGGCAGGAAGCAGGTCATTACCTGAAAGATGATCTTACACTCTTAACGCTCTGTGGAAACAAGAAGATTAAGGCCGATGGCAGAGACCAGAGCAGACTGCACAGCCCTTGTGCTGAAAGGCTGTGAAGCAGTGACAACCGCTCTCTCATTTAGTGCAGAGCAGGGATTCACAACTAGAACAGTGGTGGCTACAACTTCATGTCTTGCCTACCTGAGTTGTCAATGGCAGTCAGTAAGTGAAAGTTTGCTACACCAGTTGTTCCATGGATTTTGCTAGAATGCCTCCAATGGTTGAATTGGACCACTTAAGTGAGTCAAGTGAGCAAGATCTGAGCCTACCGGCTTCCATGCATAAAAACAATCTCAGTTTTGTTTCATGATCAGTAGGGCTAGGGTAAGGAGTATATTGCCAGCCTTTACACTAGTGTACCATATAACTTGTAAACAACACAAAACCTTTGTTTTAAATCAGTGAATGGAATGTTCTTTGGTCTTTTTCTCTTTAAAAGTAATTTAATTTTTGGCAGTTAATAATGAAAGAGCAATGCACACATTTACACATGGCAGGAGAGCAGTGCAATAAACAGGGTGACTTCTCGCATCTCCATTCTGGGGCATGGCAGAGTTTCATTTCATTCATCATTTCTTAAAAATCTGATGCAGTTAACTTGATGCAAGCACATGAACACATCCTTTCTGAAATTTGCCCACATTAAATTAGCTCTATTATATATGTTAGTTTTATTCTTACAGAACCCAAGGGCAGATTTTTAGTGTTTCAGGAAGGCTAAAGGCAGGCAAGATATGTTAATAATTTTTGTATCTTCTGACTTGCAAATTTACTCAAACCTTAATGTGATCAGTCTCCAGTCCTCTCTCTCCAGATCTGCTTAATGGCAAACTGTCTGTGCAATGTCCCACTGGGAAGTCATAAATGTCTTTTACCTGTCTGGAACTGAGCAGGTGATTGTATCAATGACTGTGTAGGTTAGTATGGATGTTTGTCTAACCTATTTTGAAAGCACATGACATTGTTTTAAGAATATATTTATAATACAGTCATTTGTTTTCCTGAAAAATGAGAGCAGCTGAACTGGAAGCACAATGTTTAATTTATGTCAAACCATTGCTAATTGCGGCTGTTACTGAAATGTACTGTATATCAAAAATATTAAATTTAATCTAGATAATTTGAAAAAGAGGCATTTGGGAAATCTGCTCCAGTCATCCTTCATAGAAATTATGTGGCCATATCTATATCAGATACATTTTTTGGATACTGCTTTGAAAGCCAAATTTAATCCTTCCCTTGCTGCTGTGCTTTTATTCTCTTCAGTTACTTACCCATTTTTCTGTTATTTACTGTCCCATTTTCCACTATTCAAATTACTTTGTCTCTTGGTAGTCTGAAAAAAAGGGCTACAATATTAGCCTACAGAAAAGAAGACTCATTCATCAATGAATATAAATATTGGAAGGAAAGGTGTAAAGAAAATGGAGCCAGGCTCTTTCCAGTAGTGCCCAGTAACAGGACCAAAGGCAATGAAAACTGAAACATAGGAGGTTCCATCTGAACATCAGGAAACACTTCTTTCACTGTAAGGGAGACTGAGCACTGGTACAGGTTGCCCAGAGAGGTGGTGGAGTCTCCCTCCTTGGAGATATTCAAAAGCCATCTGGACATGGTCCTGGCCAACTGTCTGTAGGGGGCCCCACTTGAACAGTGGGGTTAAACAAGGTGACCTCCAGAGGACCCTTCCAACCTCAACCATTCTGTGATTCTGTGAAAAATAAAAGGGATTAGAACTTATTTTAGATGTACTTTTTTGGCTCATACCTACATTTTCCTTCTCTAGTTCTTGGACTTACATAGTGTATAACATACATGTATGCTTACAACCAGCATGCAGCTGGACTATTAGAGGAAAACATCTGTCCTAGACATGGTTGTATCTTTGCAAAATGATGTTTTGCTCCTCAGTATATCTAAGAATGCACAAGTTTCCTTCATGAATGGCTTGTCCAATTGTTCCCGCCTAGACAAGGTCGTGTGCAGCCTGCTGTAGGTGACCGTGCTTTGGCAGGGGGGTTGGACTACATGACCCACAGAGGTCCCTTCCAACCCCAAACATTCTGTGATTCTGTTCTCATGTATCCTCAGCATACATGAAGGAACCAATCCATTAGATGTTCTCATTCTGGGCAAGTATTTGATGGCTAAATTATTAAATAATTTGTATTCGCTGCAGATGGAAACAGAGTGAGATCTATATTCATCTTGCGGTGATTTCTATAGTTCTCCTACCACAAAACTGAGATCTAGGGTTTCTGTTTGCTTATTTTTCTATGGGGGAATGAAGAAAAAGGAGATCTCAAAAATGTTAATGAAGTGTTGTATACCTGAAAATTACTTCAAACACTACGTCTAAGATGAGAGCATCATTCTAAGATTGGCTGAAGATTGATAGGAGGAACCTGGCTGGTTTTTTAGCTCCTCTGATCTAGGTGTTCATGGGCAGTCACCTCTGTCCCACACCTCTAGCTTCCTGTTTCTGATCCACACACCATCCAAATGTCCACTGAAACTCTTCTCCAGAAGTGTTGAGGGTTATTTCATCTTTGCATTAGGAGTCAGGTGGGTCTATTGCCAGCACACCAAGCACACAGTACAGAGACAGACATACAGAGAATTTACACAGTCTCAGTCATTGAATAGCATCCAGTAAATATCCTGCAGTCTCACTGCTATACAGTTAGACTCACTATTGGATATAATCCAGTCTGATTTCTTTCCAGCATTTCTCCATGTGCAGGAAAAACCTTATATATTAACAAGTTAATGATACCATTTGAGGAAATTATTTGAAATGTTCATACTTTTGAACTTCACTGAATTACTGTCTCAATAAGGCACTAGTTATAGTACCATCTGCTGCACCACATTGCATTAATGTGCTTAGATCTAAATCCTCCTTGCCTTAGCCTCACAAGTAATCCCATTGACATCAATTTGTTCCTAAGTCTTCTAATAACTACAGCGAGTTGTAGTACTTTGCAGGATCACCTTCAGGGATCACAAGGCACACAACAGCCCTCTCTGCAGATAACTTACTCAATTAAATAACGCATCAAGCAGAACTGCAGTTTGACCTTTGCTTCATGCCTGGTGATTTTTGTCTTTGAGGGCTCAGATGTTCTGTATGAATTTGTAAATTTTTTCACTTAGACCATGGAGCCTCCAATGACCCCGTGAAACAACTGAACAGTGTAGCAAATAGGGGCAGATCACGTAAACAGTTCTTTCAACAGAAAACCAGCTTTAATTGTTGCTCACTCTTCCTGCCTATGCCTACAGCGAATGCTGTGCCTAGTGCAACTTCTTTCTGCCCCAAGAGTGGTTGGATTTTGGATTTTCCTGCACAAGTGTTTTTTTATAGATTGTTTTAAAGACTTGCAGCATCACCATTCTGTAAAACTGAGGAAAGTTGTCCACCTTTTTCAAAAAACAAATTTTCCTTCACTTACAAAAAGTATCGCAGGATGTGAGAGTTTGGAAGCACTAAAAGGAATTGACTGTTTTCTCTTGGGAGTTGTAGAGATATTTTCTTTAGAGCAGTGTTTTAAGGTCACTTTCTTAACTAGCAGCAATTTGAAGGGATTATCCAGCAAATCCTGGACTTCTTTAGTCCTTTTCTATCTCAGTTAATTACAGACAGAAAAGGGCAGAAGAGGATTCACTTCTTCCAAAGTCAAAGCATGTTTCCACAGTGGCCTCCTCATAACAACCCACCAGGAGATGTGTTCCTGAGCCTGAACTTTATTACACTGAGAGCACATAAAATATTTATTTACTGATTTTGTCTAACCCTATTTCCCATCTTGGTTCTGTCTCCCTCTGCTGTACCCATTTTACTTGGTTAAGTGAATCTTTCACTCTTTGTCTGCCTCTGTGTGTGTCTTAAGAAAAATAGAAGAGAGGGGTGTTGCTCTTTTTACATGCTCATAAAATATGGGCTTTAGACCAGATGAAAAAGATAGTTCGGGCTTTTTTCTATCTTCTGAGTTTTAGGGCTTCAAGGAAAGTCGTGGTTGAGAGAAAAAAGCTAATTTATGCAAAAATACGCATTTAATGTGAGCCAGTGCTGTAGATACAATGTTGCTGTAAGTATAGCTCAGCTTTTCCTGTAAGGTGGAAACAGCGGGAAGAAGGAAAAGTTGTTTCCAAAAAACATTGAAGCTCCATCTCTCCATGCTACCCCTCCTCCTTAATGTGTTTTGTTAGCTTGAATATAGTCTGTATTCTGTGATTTCGGAAGATACAGTCTAGAAGCATTTTACAATAAAGAATATGTTTTCAGAGCGCTTTAGGGGTTCCCGCCCTTTCTCAGGCTGCTGTGGGAAGTTCTTCAGTAAATAAGCAGAACAGTAAAGATACAATTAACAAAATGTTCCTAAGGCAGCTCCCCCTGGTCACCTCTTAATTTCTAAATAAACACGCTTTTTGCTGCCGCTGTTTGTGCCTGAATCCATGCACAGTCGTGTGTGCTGATGCAGATGAAGAGCAGTGACATTGCACCTCGCGGCCACACTGGTGATGCCCTCTGTGGGAGTTACTCATGTGGAACAGTGGTTTGTGTCATCTCCCCATCCCTGCCCAAGGGCTGAGAAGGGAAGAAGGCCAGAAGGGAGGGAAGAGATTAAGAATGCTCTGATGTGTCCATGTTTCTGCCGTTACTTTAAGTAATTTTTTTAATGTGGTCCTGACATTAATAGCTGAACAAGCAGCAAGAAATAGTGCAAGACGCTCTTCTTCATTTTCACTTGTGCTGTAAAATAATCTTCTCTACTTATTGCTTTGATAAAATAAGCTGTCAAATTTAAGTTTCAATTGGTGACCAATTTAACTGGAATAGTCCATGAATTTATTGGAATTGTCTATCTTCAGTTTTTGTTTTGTATAATTTTACTAACTTTGTAACAGATCTGAGTGATGTTTATGGAAATGTCATTATATCTCTGTTCAATGACTTATTCCTTTCACCTGACTGGAGTATCTCAATAGATACCTACTCCTGATTAATCTTCAGTTCTTACAGCTGTTTTTATATGCTCTGATTGTGACTGTGCCAGAACTGAGCTTGGAGATCTCCCCGCAATATTGCCCTAACGTTCTCGACTTTCATCACCATTCTTCTGTCTTTTTTTGTGGTCTACTGTCAGCAGAATAAACAGTTTCATCATTTTTTCTGTTCAGTGTGATTTCCTTTTTCAAGCCTTCTCCGTGCCTGTTTCTCCCTAAGTCTCTTTGTGTCTGCTTTAGAAATTGCATGTCTGAGTAAACTGCTGAAACGTAATGAGAAGTTTATCAGAGGAATATGATGGACATAGTTCTTCTGACTCAACACTGTCTCAGAGATAATTCAATCTCAGTAAGAAGTTCTACAGTCTTTTCCTTTTGAGTTTTCCTGAAAAGAAAAAAAATATTCAGGAGAAATTTTCCTTCTACTTAAAATTCTGAAACACTAATGTATGAACTTCTCTCTCGTGCCAAAGTTGATCTGTTTAGACACTGATTTACATACCTGTTTCTTTTCTTCCCTCCCTTTTCAGAATTTTGCTGGATCCTCTGTAACTTCCTTTAAAATTAGGTTACTGATGGAAATTCCAATAATCTCAAAGTCTGTGTATCTACCTGAATGACTTCCATCCATTACCATCTGTCTTATTTTTATTTTGCAAACAGTGAACAGTCTTCTATTTGGTGGGACGTTTTTCTAGCAGTGGTGTTTTTTCTATGCTGAGATCATCTTTTAAGTTAAAAAAGAGAGATACTGCAACATTTTAAAACATCCAGAGTAAGAAACGTTCATTCTTAATTGTGTAGTTCGTGTCTGTGGAAGAAATCATTCCTGAATTGCAGTGAACTTTTCGTAACATGAACATATGCACAGGTGAATTCTTCCTCATTTTTAAGGGCACAACATGCTGCCTATGAATTAGAATGGGCACGTGCTCTGTTCAGCAGAAAAATAAATACATTTCAAAATGAACAAAGGAATAGGCTATAGTGAGGAAACCTGAAATAGTCAAAACTTGTGGGTTATGTTTCAGACTATGATTTGCTATCTGTGTTTTGGGAAACCTCTTTGTTTATTGGTGTAAAATAATAATTTTTCCTGAATCAGTTACATTTTTAGAAAAAGTTTAAGCTTTTATGTGATCAAATGGACAGATACAAGTGTAAATCTGCAGAACTAATATTATCTAATCCCAAATTTGCAGAGAAAGTATTTCTCAGGGCTGTTTCAGATTTTCAAATGTCTTGGTATTGAAAGGTGAGCAACATTATGGAACTGAATTTTCTCAGTTTTCAGCAGTGAATTTGATTGTAGCTGTTTTCTTTATGAGGCTGACAGATGTCATGTTCTTGTTTTTTCTTCAGAATTCTTCCTGTCAGATTCCTAGCTTGGTGTTAGTCAAGCTGAGCTAAAAACAATTACTTTGCAAATCAAACATCTTTAATGATAATGTAATCCATCTTATTTCTACCAGTCACCAGCATTTCTAGGTCAGTAGCACCCTGACTGTGCTGAATTTGAGTTACGCATCAGCTAATTGTTTCTAGCACATCTAATACAAGACTGGCTGTAAGTAATTTCCTGGGGCATAACTTGTTAATAGCCCTAGCAAGTAGCGTATGTTATTAAAACTTTTATGAAATTATATGAAAGTGCCGAACAGAGCTCTGCATCCTTTGTGCTGTCTAAACTCTTTCATGTTTTTCTAAGGTGCCAGTCATTGTGCTATCTAATGTATCACTCAGAAAGAAAACCAAGTAATTTCAAAACGAACTTCCAGTTTTGCTGTCCCAGTTTCACTTGCTTCTTTTTCTGTTACAATGCCCATCTGTTATGGACAGATGCTCAGGCAGGTTTCAAGAGGCTTACTGAACCATCTTGCCACGATAGGCAAGCTAATGTACCAACGCAGCTGCTTTTACCTGTGAGTGAATTAAGTAGGTTTTCAGGAATATAATGCAAGAATCTGCACCCAAGCTGTCTGCTGCAGACATCTTTGCACCTGGACCTACCTTTACCATAATGTTTGTCACCACACAGGAGATCCTCGGATGAATCAAAGAAATGGCAGCAGATTTCCTTAGGATTTTCCCTAGGATCATTTTTTTTTTAACCTCATCAGATCTCCCAAAATTATTGCCTTTTTAGAGGAACAGCAGCCCAGCCCCAGTCAGGGCATGCTGGCTGCTTCATGCTACCTGGCCAAGACTGTGAAGTTAGAATTTGACGAACTGCATCACGATCACCTAAGAAAAGCCACTGAGATCTCAGCTGAGCGACAAAGCTACAAATAAGGTACAGCTGAGAGAGGAAGACCTCCAGGGACTTTAGCACAGGAAGATTATTATTCATGTGAAATTTCTGTCTAAGACGCAGCTCAGCTATCAAATTCATATGAATATTTCATGGGTTTGTCCCGATGTGTTTTATGGACTTACATTATACGGAGAATTTCATCCAAAGATTGAACAACTTTTGTCAACACCTGTAACACTCCCAGTATTGTTGGGAGCATTGTACCGACATGTCTTTCTGTTAAAATACCAATTAAAAATGCAGCCCTACCTTTTAATAATACAATTGAATGAATACAAATAACTTACACAAATGCCTGTATAAAACTTATCATGGTTTTGGCAGCTGAAAAAGAATTGCAGGCAGATGTGATGACAGAATAACTTTTGAGAGCATAGTAAGATTATCTTTCAGGGAAATACATCACACTAAAAGCCATGGGATCTAAGAAATTAAATCATGATTTCTTGCAGGATTAAGCAGTTTGCATGGGGTAGCAGTAAGTTCAACGCAACTTTTGATCAGACAGGTCAAAAAAGTGCTGCTAAAAGTATAATTATTGATGAGTAATTCTAGAATTTAAAGCAAGTGCTGTGTTTTCCATTGAAACTGAAAGTAAGAATGAATATATCTATACCCTGACTGTGATCAGTAGCTTCTGCTTATGGAGAGCACAAGAATTATATATGCATAAAAATGATCCTTCTGCAGTGTGTCCTGATCCTGATCTGCTCCAATGTCTGCTGTCAGTCAGAGATTTCAGGAATTCCTTTATCCAGAACCCTCTGAAATTTATCTTTGTACTGTTGCACATCATTTGATAGTTCAGTTCAAATACAAGCTTTTAAACTAGTGGCGTTTATCTGTATGTGACTGAAAAGTGTGATACAATGGAGTCATCTTGTCATTAAGGAGTAGAACCAATTCTGAGGAGATCCGGCTTGGCTGTGGACTTGTCAGGTCAAGTTTACAAAACTCAGCCTTTCTGTGCCTTTTATCCTTAGAAAATGGGGCTAAAGATCGCTTTGATATCTGTCTTGCTTATTTTGGGAGGTACCACGTTTAACAATGTGATTTCATTGGAGGCTATAATATTACTGTCATAGAAACAAAAAGTAGTTGAAAATCCAGTCAAGATACAGTACCAGATTTTCTCCCCTCTCTCTCCCTCTAGATTTTTAGAGTGTGGGATATACAGACCCTTTCACTGCTGCAGGTCTTCCATGATAATCAAGGGAGTCCTGGAGAGATGGAGACCTTTGCCATGGTATTTGACAGTGATCGTGGCACACTTATCACCGGTATGTTACTGCAGTTGATGTGTGAGAGCATGCCCCTTCTCCTAGAATGCTATTTCCTTTATGATTACACGCAACTGGAGTACAGGAATAAGGTATAGGAGATGTACAGAATACTGGGAAGTAAGGGCATTTGCACATTAAGACCATTTTAAAGTGGGTCTTGTTATATGTGGTGCTAATTTCAGTACAGAAATATGCATGAAAATATGCAGCATGGGAATTAATAGCAGGAACCAGAGGAAACGAGAAAGGCTTCTCTGAAGGCAAGGTGAAACTGCCTTAGAAACATTAAACTACAGAAATTGCTCTGTAACCTTGTCATTTCTTGAAAGCTACTAAGCTGCTGATCTTCCCTTAACTATTCCTCTAGCACCCTCCTCCCATTTGGAGATCAAAGCAACAAAGTATAGTCTCTGTGGAGCCCTCACAAGTGTATTCAAACTCCTTAAAGCTCAGTAGCTACAAAAAGCCCCACAGTCTGGCGTGTCAACAGATGCACTGGCCAATTGATCAGGAATAAAATATTGTAGGAACTCATCCTGAGGTTTCTGGGCTCTGTTTCCTGACTGTAGCAGGGAGCCTGGAACCTCTGAGGGACCAGGGCTTTGCAGGTGTCGCTGAGGATGTTAGCCTTCTGTATCTAAGGCAGAAACTCTGGAGACCGGCAGGCTTAGTCTGCCCCAGAGACGTAGTCACTGAAAAAATATGTCCTTGAACCTATTCTGGAGCTCCAGAGGCCTGAAACATATCAGGCAAATAAGGTCATTATCTTTGGAGACAGCTTTTTCTGTCCTTGGATTAGGAACTAGGCACAAAGCTTGCGAAGCTTGTCGAATCTGAGAAGATGAATGTGAAGCACTTTGTTTTCAGTGATCTGGTAGTTTCTGATGAATCTTTGTGCCAACAAACTTGTTTTAGAACCCTAAATATATACATTGGACTAGAGTCCACAAATTTTTGTATGTATTTAGGCATTTGGTAAGCACTACAAAGTTTAAGAAACTTCAGCTTCTAGGTCTCATTTTAAAAATGCCTAGAATATTAATCAGTCTAGTTTTTAAAGATTTTTAATCACTAAAGGATATAGATATGCTCTTCAGTTCAAATTTAAGTTAGTGCTATTTTCAATGCTTAGTAATGTAGGGATTTTACATGGATAAATCTTTGACAAAATGAGGTAACTTTGTCCTTATAAACAATGATTGGAGCAGTGCCTAAATATCTCTAAAAATCTGGTCCTGGACTCTGCTAATGATTCCATCAAAAGGTTAAGTGAATGCCTCCTTGTCCCTGAAAAGGGCAAGAGGCTGAGGCTATATGTGGGCAAATTAATTCTCATTGCTGTGTGCCTGGCTTTACAGAGGAGACTTTCGGTTATTTCACTAACATCCATAAATCATGGCTCACCTTCATGCTTCATTTGAATATTGCCATAGCTTTCCCTCTGTGCCTTTTTCCAAGCTGCTGGTCTCTAAGCCTGGGCTTATGCCAAGTATTAGGTAATTTTGTCCTTTGCTGCGTGCTCTGCTGGCTGCTGCTCCTCTGCTGGTAGAGCTGTAGTAATACTGGAGCTGAAATAGGAGGCTGCATGTGTAGTCTGGCTTGTGAGCCCGCACTGTAAAAACCTTGTCCTTTCTTTCGTCTTGCCGCCCCCATCTGCCCCCCTGTCTTTGCCACCCTTCTGATCCGAGAGCACTGGAAGGTGTCTGGAAAACACCGTTCAGACCTACAGTGCTGTATAAAGGGAGGTACTGGAAAGACATTGTTGCCAGCAGATGGAATTGCTTTATCTCTAAGAAAGTGGATACCAGAATTTATTTTAGTGATATATCTGCCAATTAGAGTTTTATTTATTTGGGTTCATTCCATTTGATGCCAGCCCACTCTGGGACTGGGAGTTTTATGGCTCCTAATGATTTGGAGTCAGGCTATCAGTCCCATCAAAGGTGGGCAGGTGGTAGTTTAAGGCAGGTAAATATTTAGCCATTGTTTAACTGGTGCTTTGTGGGGAGCATGTGTGAATGTTTTCTGGTTTAGAAAACGGATATTCCCAAGAAATGGACAATATCCTTATCCTCTTCAGAAGAACTGAAATGAACCCTATGGTTTACATAAAATCTTTTTATATCCAGGGAAAGTAAATGGTACTATACACAGAATGCATATATTCTCACTCCTCTCACCCTTTGCAGGTTCAGCTGTCATTGGTATTTATCCCCTAACTCGTGTGATACAAGATCCAAGACAGGTGCCACAGACACATGAGAAAAGCATCAACGTTCTGCTTTACAACAGGGCTTTTCACCAGATTCTTACTATCTGCTCTGAGTCAATACTGAAGGTGAGTGTAAGCCGTCACCATTTAAACTGAAAAAGTCTCAGCTTTTTTTATTACAAATAAGTTATTTGGAATTTAGATAAGTGATTAGTGTTATTATTCAAAGTGTTAGTGTCGTGGCTATTTTTGTGCTCAAATTCTCCAGGGAAGTGATAGCCACAATGAATAAACTATTAGGGTTCAGCAACATTACTTTTCTTAGATAACTACTTCCCTGACCTGCACTGACATAATTGCACTGCAAGCACCAGGCAGACTGAGCAGAGCTTCAGAGGTATCTCTTTTAGTTGTAATTTTATTACCTTTGGCTGAACAGGTACACTTCGCCGGTTCCTGCAATGGATTCTTGCAAGTATAGCAATAGTAGTGAAACTCCATTGGCTATTTAGTAGCTACAAAGCAAAATTTTAACTGCCGTGATGTCAAACTGTACATCCAATCAACAATTCATGCACGCACAGTTACACATTACTCTTCAATTCAGAAGGCATATCTGATAAGCTTCCCTTTAAAGTTTAGGAAGTGCTTGAGTCCCAGTCAGCTCAGTAGAATATAAATGTGTACTTTAGACATTCTATGGAACATTAAGTAAGTCACTTTGTAAAAACAGGACTGTGTAAAAGATGCTGCTCTCAGATAAAAAGATTCCTTCACTAAAATTGAAAAGGTACATTGGCACATACAATGTGCCTAAACCACAAAACCTGACTTTTAATCCTTCTGTTTTGCTGCTTATTCTTTTGTCTGATGTGCTTCTATTTGGGTAACAATTCTGGAACCAATTTGCTGACCTTCTGTAGATCTTTTTCTCGTTCAAATTATTTCTTAGAACATGTTGTTCTGAGTGTTAAGGATTTCAAGTCATACAGTGAGAGAGGAGTGTCGAATATAATAGCCAGTTAACAAGAAAAATAAAGTGATGGAGATCACAGATCACTTTTATCACTTTACATCACAGCTCTGTTTGTGTTGAAACGTTAATGAAAAGATGAAACTTGCCTATTAACTTTACCATTTACATTTGAACCACGAAATATAGTTGCCATACAAGTGTCAGAAAACCCACAGATTAATAAAATGAGTAATTACTGGTGTAATTAGCAGTGTGACAATGATCATCAGAAGTACTGAGGACCTGCAGTTTTCATCAACTGTTGATGAGGTTAGATGGCAAGATTTGTAGGCAGAGGTAACATCTCTTACAGGGCCAGATGGTGATGCATGCCATTCCTGTGGAGAAAGGCTTGTTTGCTTACAGGTTTGTTCATTTTATGCACTCAGTAAAGATGTTATTTCTCACTGTAAACCCTGCCTTCCTTGGACCACGATGGCTACAACACCATTACAAGATAGTTTTGGGCATTTGGTGCTGCAGAAAAATCAGATCCAGACAGTGCATATGGCATGAGTGGCTGCTTCACAAATACAGGTGAATCTGAGCTACCTCACTACAGCCACCAAAGTTTGTACTGGTGCTTCGTTATAAGGCACTGCTTAAATTCCCAAAAGGATTAGATAATGATCAGATATAGTTGTTTCCACATTTTTGGACCAAATGTTTATGAAAAGCCTCATTTTGACATTCAGCATAGAAACTATAGCTCAGAACATTCTTTCTAGTTAGATTTCTTTGCTTTTGCACTGTAAAAGTTCATTGCATTTAACAACAGTCTCTCTGACTTAACAAGGGTCTTTCTCATAGCATACTGAACAGAGTCTCCCCTTGCCAGAATGGCTTCTCTGGAAAGACGGGCATTTTAAGCGAAATTACACAAGTATTTCAGCAAAAGAACATGGTGGTGTGCTATTGTGACAGAGAACCTATTTCGCGGGATGTGAAAATTTGCTCTTGGAAGTATTCATCTTTCTCCCATTACAGAAGAACACATTGTGTGACAGGTTTTAGAGGATGCAGTGCAAATAATTACCATCTTAATTTTTCAGGTCTGGGACCTAGAAACAGGATATCAAATATATCAGATTGAAGATGCGCATGGGCTGAATACTGAAGTGACCTGTGCAGCCATTGAAATAAATGGATTTTATGTTGCTACTGGGGCATGTGATGGTAAAGCAATTAAATAATTACCACATTTATATTACATTTATTTAAAATGACATGTTACATGAGCAGACAGGACTGTGCCTTGACAGTCTCAATGACAGAGGAATGAATTTTGGCTTTCTTCCAAGGTGGGGAGAAGTATGCACAGAAAGGAATGCACAGCTCTGTCTGGCGAAAAGGAGGGGGGGGGTTGTCTCGTTTGGGTTTTCTTTGATAGGTGATTCATTGAAATGCATACTGGCTAATGTTTCTTGTTTATATTTGGGAGCAGAGACCCTTTATGGATGTTAAGGGCACGACAGAAGGTGAACGCTATCAAGTCTTACAAAGTGAATTCATGTGTAATAACTGGTTCGCTTAAGATAATGCTGTAGCTCCTTCTCCCCACTAGCTCTGTGCGACAACTCCAGCAACCAGGTCCCTCTGCCCCATGCTGTAGCTCAGAACCTGAAGTCCTCTGCCTGACAGCCCACACTCTGCTTGCTGTCTTGTGATGTTAGTCCAGAAACAGAAGTAAGATAGGCAGTGGTCTTTTATCCTGGGCTGCAGCATAAAACAGACAAGGAAAAAAGATGGAAAAATGGTGGGGCTGGTGGTGAAGATGTTTTCTGGTAAGTTTTGTGTCCCTAAGGGTGCTTTCCTAAGGAACACACACACTGTTACTGCTTTTGAAAGACCAGTGACCTAGCTCTGAACCTTCATTTGGATTTTCTTTTTTGTTCTCCTTTCCCTATTTGATCCAGTTCAAATTTCTGACACTGAAGCACAGGTTATTGCTGAAAGTTCATTTCCTTTTGTACATATTTCTCATCTGTGTGTAGGAACAGTGAAAATTTGGGAGTTTGAAAGTGGGCAGGAACTTCAAGCCTTGCCTTTGGCCCAGCACAGCAAAGATGAGTGTCGTCTGCTGAAGATAGTTTATCTGAAGGCTAATAAAAGTCAACATGCACTTCTTGTTTTGGAGAAGAGTGGCAAGATGAAAATGATTCAGGTTTTTCAAATATACTTTTTTTTTTTTAATTTCTGTTGGTAACTCATAATTTTGTAGGTAAAATAGGAGTCTTTCAATAGTTCATAGATAAACTTTTAGAAACTGTCAAGGAACAATCCACTTTCTGCATGTCATTAAATTAGCTTTCTGCCTTTCTAAGTCTTAATATATTCATTAGTCCATTGCTGGTTTTCAGCATTCTGTTCATTTCTTTCTTTGCATTTGCTTTTCTGTTTGTGACTGAGGCTTCGGTAGTTGTAGATCCTTTAAGGTAAAAGCTTTAAAATATTGCTGTTGTTATTATAGACAATGTTTACCCTGTGTACAGAGTTTCTAGTCCACCAGCAGCTGAGACCAGTTAGAAGTGTTCCTGCAAACCCTGTTTATGGGGATTTAAACCCATTGCGCTGGTCAGAGCCCTGCTGTATAACATCACCTCGGGCCTCGGGCCATGTTCTCACGAGGCAGCTCTACCTTTTCCTCCTTCACCGCTGCCTTTCAGCCTTAGTTCTCTCCTTGGGCAGTGGAAGACACAGCATTACCTTCTTGGGTTCTGGATACCCGTTCTTTGCAGAGACCACTGCCCCAGTCCAGCAGCTGAGCCCTCAGACTGAAATATTGCTGAGCCACCCCAGTCATTTGGATGCCATAGAGGCTCCATTCAACATTTCCTCATAGGAAACTCCCCCATCACTCAGGATTCAGTTTCACAAACCTCAGGGGCCTCAGGCCTATATGCTTATGTCACTTCAAAGCTCTTCATCTGTAGCCTAATATCCCTCTTGGTATATTTTCTTCTGTGGAGAGTAGGTGACCATGATATTATGCTGAAAAAAAAACTCAATGTCTGAGAAGATTTTGGCTAAAGGATTTTTTTTGTCTGAAATACTAGATTAAGACAGTGGCTGCTTAAGGACTGATACAATGAAACAAGGCAGTAATAAATCAGATTGACTTGCTTGGCTCGAGAGTCTACTCTCTGTTCCCTTCAGCTAAAATTAACAGGATGCATTTGGAGCTCACAGTAATTGGGGTTTCATTTCTCAGACAAAACATGTTTCTTTAGAATTTTCTCCCTCAAACTGGAATGTTTTATTTGGGACAAACTTCTCCTTCCGAAACTTTAAATCCATTATGTGCAAAGGAGCAAAGATTGTGGGGAGAAGGAATAAATTTTACTAGACTGGTAATAAGTTTAGGGGGCAAAAAGCATACAAGCTCTCATCTTGGTAAATAACATATTACTTTTGAGCCTCCTGCTAATAAAAAGCTGATTTATACAGGGTTTGCTTTTGATATTCAGATGTTTCTGAAATACGACATCATACCAATTTCCCCTCAGTGTTCTTACTGAAATTGTTAAATCGTTCAGGCCATGTAAATGTGTGCCTTGACAAACAGGCTGGTAAGGAGTTGAATCTCCTCCAAGTCTTTATGAATCTAAGTACATTAATATTGTTTCACAGAACTACTTTTTTATACAAATGTTTCAGTGATAATGAGAAACACAGGTTGCTATTATTAGCTTTTAAAGAGGCTCTGAATATATTAGCTAGCAAGGTAAACTTGAGTAGCACCCCAAAACCAGGTTATCCTTTGCAGGAATCTACTATAGATCTCCCAATTTTTAGTTCTTCCCCCAAGATATTTCTTGTTTGATACACTTAATATCATAAGATTTACTAAAATCTTAACCATTGGTTTAGAAAACCTAAGGAGCTGATTTCAGTAACACTTCCCAAAATGGACAGAAATATCAAAGTTAAAGCAGAAACTGGATACTGAAATGAATTTGTTATAGTTGGAAAAACTATCAGGTTAACTCCCAGTAGCCTCTAGGCACAATGGGGAGGCATCAGTGACTCAGGGCCATGGCTGACCTGTGGCTTGCTCTTCTCACACAATTGGAACAACCACCAGGTTTGTTGCTGTGGTAGACATGAGCTGGAGACTAGCAATGTTAATAAAATTAGCAGCTATACCTGAAGAGACAACTTACTTTAAGCGGATAATTAAACTGAATAAAATCAAAAGCTCTGAACTCCGCAGCTGGACAGCTTCTAATAAAACAGCAGGTAATTTAAAGTGAGCTGGAATATCTCTGGCTGGCACTTCAGTTTGCAGTGTAGGCATATACTAGGTGATACCTGTAGCAGTTTTTGTGGTTTGGCACAGAAAACAACCTTTTGGCAAACACTTGTTGATAATTTTCTTATGAATAGAGAAATCCTTTCCTTCCTCTTTTACGAACTCAGTTATTTTAATAGGGTAACTCGATTCAAACACATCTATATGTCACGTGGGTGCTTCCTGAGGCAGTGTCTTTTCCACGAAGGAATCCAGTTGTGTGTCTGTCACTGAAGCCTGATACCTTACAAACACATGGTTTTTTTCCGGATATTCAGCTGCTGTCTGATACCAGTTCTCTAAGGAATGATACAGAGGTGAGAAACACTTCAAAGTTCCACATTAATTACAGAAGATAAGAAAGTAAAATATTTACTGTGTCGTCAAGGATTTCATGTGTTAGCAATGAGATAAAAACAAAACAAGTACTCCAAACTCTTCAGTACACTAAAGGTCTAAAATAAATCATGTAAGAAAGTGATTGTTTCTAAGGGCTATATTTGCCTAATAATCCATTGCACAGTTGTTGCCATGATTAAGCGGCTGCTTTGAATATACACTTCACGTTCCTGTACAAAAAAGTCAGCTGAGGTTCTTGTATAAAGTCTTCTAGGCATTAAATGCTGTTCATTACTATAGCTAGACTGATCTTCAGTAATAGAGGCACCTAAAGATCAATCTGGGTGTTAAAGTGATTCCATTTCCTCCTCTTATTGCTGTGGTAAAATAAGATGTCAAATCTGTGTTTCAATTGTTGACCAATTTAACTTGAACAGTCCATGAGACTTAAGTCTTGTTCTGTATAATTTCACTAAATCTGTAACAGATCTGGATTGTGTTTATAGAAAGGTCATTATAGCTCTGTTCAGTCAATTGTTCCTTTAACCTAATTGCAGTATCTCCATAGACACCTACTTCTGATTAATCTTCAGTTCTTGCAGCTGTTTTTACATGCTCTAATTGCAACCGTGCCGTAGATAGCAGGTCAGGTTGGCAGATGGAGGCCTCTGTCCTCTGCAGCAGGGTGTCTCCCAGCACTGTCACTCCCTGCTTCCTTCTGGTGCTTCCGTGTCGCTCAAACACAATAGTATGAGAGTAGCACTCAGTATGCAGTTGTTGTAGACACTGTCAATTTAGGCATCTTGCTAAATTAACAGTTAAAACATTTCACTCTTTAGTGTCCACATTGCTCCTACGCAAATTTTTTTTAATGTTCTTTGCAGAATTTTGTACCTGCTGTGGAAATGCAGTGTTTTGATGTTTTGAAAGCAGAAGGATTCAGTTTGATAGCTACAGGAAGTGCAAATGGTGCAATAATTTTGTGGGATTTTGAATCTGCCTGTGTGAGATATCTGTAAGTATGGCTTTCCTCAAGGCTTTTTGATCTCCAGTATTTCATACAAACTTTTCAAATGGCACACTGGAAATTCTAAGATACCCAACTGTAAAGGGTGATGAACAAGCAGGAGTTAGAGTAGCAATTTATGTGAGCCCTCCTCCCTCCCACTTCAGATTACTTTGCTAGCTAGTCCTGACATTGCAGGTAGGAGAAGTGATCAAGAGAGAGAGTCATTCAGAGAAGGGATGACGTAATTAAGAATAGTGTTTAAACACACACTTTCTGTATGTATTCTTTGCTGACATTAATCCATCATAACTGATTAACTGATTCTGAAAAGCTGTGTCTAAAACTTTTAGGCGACATGCGTTCTGGGAAATGAAAAATTTTTTTTTTTTAGATTACAAATAAAGTCTGCAACTTCTTCTGGGAACATTACACAACCTATCTGACACATCCTGTACAAACATCTTTATTTTCAGGTGTAAAATTAACGAAGACAGTCAGGCTTCAGTTCTTCAAGCATCTGGAGTCAATGCTGTGTTATTCCTTGTACATACTGCTTTCTCTTCCAGGTAACTGTCTGCATTTTATCCTCCCACAGGACCAGTGCAGTCATTTGGAATTTTGTTGTAGTAAACTGATGTAATGTTTGTCCAAGATAGCTAATTTAAATTGAGATTTTCTTTGCATTTAATCAACTCAGGTTCAAACAGTTTATTAGCTTTCCCATCCTTAAACTTTCGTAATGCTTATCAATCCATACTACATGTCCTTTTTTTACCACTCCGCTAAGCTATCCTTTCATCCTCTAAATGCCTCATAAGTCTCAATTCTGTTGAATAATTCAATGGAAATCAGCTTTTGTCACGTATCAGTTTTCCTGTGTACTGTACCTTCTTTGATTCTTTTCCCTGAGATGCCTCTGTGTGGCAGCAGGCTGCTTCTTTGTTTTAAACCTGAGACAGTCTTCATGCTACTAGATACTCTCAGCAAACACAGAGAGGCAAACTCATGGAAGTGTGCAGCCTCAGGTTTCACCTTAAAACAAACTAGAAGCTGGCATGGGCTGTTAGTGCTGGATGGAGAACAGAATTTTAGCCAAATGTGTTCATTTTGAGATAAAGGCATTGCACCTGTACAGAACTTCAGAAGTGCTTGTCTTCCAATGGATATGCAAAGGCAGTGACAGCCAAAAGGACTCAGTATGGTTTAAATACTTCTGCCGCTTTGAGGTCTTCAGCAATTAGGCAGCTTTTTTGCTGTCCTGAGTCATAGGGATGGTTTATGGTCTCATGTTGCTTTAAAACCTTCAAGTACCTTGTGTATTTACTACATCCCAAACGTACCAGTTGCCTCTTAATTGAACACAAATTTGCTTTTCGACATTATACCTTAATTATTAATTTAATAAATCCTAGCTAAATTTAAATGTGGTGATTACAATTCAGAAATAGAATTTTTTATAAATCAAGAAAAGTTCTAATTACGCATAAGCAGGGGGATCCTACAATGTCACTGAATCATATAGGCTCAAGATGGTTTGTACGTACTGGGAAGGTACCTGGATGAATTTGACTGTGGTCATGTATACAGACACAATGTTGAAGAGTGGTAATAAGTTTGTAAACTCAAACACTGAAAAATTACAAAGCCGTGGCCACATGTCCAAATTTAGATGGGCTACACAGACTCACAGAATCACAGAATGTTCGGGGTTGGAAGGGACCTCTGTGGGTCATCTAGTCCAATCCTCCTGCCGAAGCAGGGTCACCTACAGTAGGCTGTAGAGGACCAGCTGCATACTTTCTGTGTTTTACGTTATCCCAGTTATTCAGATACTCTTGTCAAAAATAGAGTGGCTGTGACATTGGTGTAAGTTATGCAGCCAGAAACTCTCATGAGCAGAGTTAGAACTTTTCTTGACTCAGAAACACAAACATTGAAGCCCATCTCCCAACTTTTTTCCTGAGTTTCTTCCACATTCACATGTGGGGTTTCCACAGAATCCCATTTCTGATCATTATCTTAACAGATTGAAAATAAGTTTGTATAATTAATTGAAAACTATTTGCAGAACAAAGTACTGTGTAAAATTAAAGGGAACAAGCCAATGGCCTGCACTGATTTTTTCTGCTTCACTTACTGAGGATGAATACCAGTGCTAATTTTGATTTACTATGGGTTTAATTCACTCAAAACTCCTGACAGGAGAAGCTGGCTGTATAATATGTAAATATTGCCTAGTTACTTGGATAAATTTCTAAAATACCAACAAACCTTAGTCTAATCAGTCTAATCAATTCAGGAACTATTTTATTATGCTTTATTATACTGGATGATGTTGATTTCCAGATAGCAAAGAGTATCTTCAAGAATGTCAACAATTTCCAATAATTTCTTTCACACAGGAAAATTACTTCCCTGGCCTCTACTAGTGCTGCTGTGAGGAGCGACATGAGTGCCATTCCAGAGCACAAGAGCAGTAAGGTAGGTATAGTATCTTCCTGAATTCGGTAGCACTCAAAACAAATTTCTGTTTTCATTTTGGTTTTGGTTTTAAAATCCTGTAGCTTACTAAAATTCCTCCATAAAGCCACGCAGAAAACTAAATATCAGGAATTATAGAAATTAATTTTGTTCGCCTACGCTGAATGAGGTGGGGAATTAAGAACACATTCTGTCAGGCAGCTAGCTCTGTGATACATGGAACAGAAGACTGTCAAAGCATTTGTCAGATTCTTATCACTAGCAATTCTAGCTTTGAAATGGGGGTACAGAAGAACTCAAAGGGGAAGGTAAAATTGACAAATCATTAAGTGTTTCAGCAGAGCATGGCACTTTCATAGATTCCCAACTAGACACCGGCCTAACTGTCATCCGCAAATGAAAGTAGACAGTGTCTTGTGATATGTAGTCATTAGAATAACAAAATTAACAGTTATTTACAGCTTTTAAAAAGATCCCCAGAATCCCAACACATCAAACCTTACAGATCAATAGGTAGGATGAGATTGAAGTGGCTTTTCCTCTTCCATGATACCTCAGACATTCATGGCTGCATAATTTTTCTGGCCTTATTTGACTTGGCAATTTTTGAGGACAGTATACTGATTACTGTCAGCCTTGGGGATCCTCAGAAGCCTATGTAGTAAGGCACAAATGAAGAACTGTGACAATTCTCACACTGAAGATGCGGATGTGAGTAAATGTTACTGCTATTTATGCACTTTGTTCATCTTTGCTCAAGGCAGCAACAAGACTATATGACCGTTCTGAACTAAACTCTCCAAGTGAGAGATCTAGGTTGCATTCACATGACTGTAAGTGATTGACTTTGCTTGTCCTAAGAAATCAATAACATTCAGCCAAATTTACATTTAGCATGCTCCTAAATTCCAATTAATTTTATTTGTGATCTGTTCACCTGTGATTTTGATTCTCTTTGACTGAAATGTTTGTTTTCACTCAGTGCTGTCCCAGACTGAATGGGAACTGGGGGAAAATTTGAATCCTTCAATTTAAAAAAAACTAGGTTCTTAAAATAATTTCAACTAGAGAACTGTTCTTAGTTACACCCAAGTTCTATTTTCTAATTCTGTTACATTTTATTCCTTGCCTTTAGGAAAATGTAAGAAGTGATGAAACTAATACTCAAATAGCAACAGGTATGGAAAGGTGTTTTTCATTCTCTTTGTTGTTGATCCATAAGTTCTGCCCAGATTACCAGAGAAACTGAGTTTGTCAGTTTGTCTGGCAAGCTGTGTTTAGAATACTTGGGATACCATTAGTATGTGGATGACACACTTCAGCCTATTTTGCTCACCCCTGATTTGCAGTTATTTCCCAAAAGCCAGGCCAGGATGCAGGATATGCAAGGGCTTAATGGCTGACTTAGTAGTAGTAGTCACCATGGATTCACCAAGGGGAAATCATGCTTGACCAGTCTAATAGCTTTCTAAGATGGCATGACTGGCTGGGTAGATGAGAGGAGAGCAGTGGATGTTGTCTACCTTGACTTCAGCAAGGCTTTGACACTGTCTCCCATAACATCCTCATAGGCAAGCTGAAGAAGTGTGGGCTAGATGAGTAGTCAGTGAGGTGGATTGAGAACTGGCTGAATGGCAGAGGTCAGAGAATTGTCATCAGCGGCACTGAGTCTAGTTGGAGGCCTGTCACTAGTGGAGTCCCTCAGGGGTCAGTACTGGGCCCAGTCTTGTTCAACTTCTTCATTAATGATCTGGATGAAGAGTTAGAGTGTAACCTCAGCAAGTTTGCTGATGACACCAAACTGGGAGGAGTGGTGGATACACCAGAAGGCTGTGCTGCCATTCAGTGAGACCTGGACAGGCTGGAGAGTTGGGAGCAGAGGAGCCTAATGAAATTTAACACGGGCAAGTGCAGAGTCCTGCACCTGGGGAGTAACAACCCCATGCATCAGTACAGGCTCAGGGTGGACCTGCTGAAGAGCAGCTCTGTGGAGAGGGACCTGGGAGTGCTGGGGGATGACAGGTTAGCCATGAGCCAGCAGTGTGTCCTGGTTGCCAAGAAGGCCAGTGGTATCCTGGCGTACATTAAGAAGAGTGTGGCCAGCAGGTCAAGGGAGGTTCTCCTCCCCCTCTGCTCTGCCCTAGTGAGGCCCCATCTGGAGTCCTGCATCCAGTTCGAGGCTCCCCAGTTCAAGAAAGATGAAGAGCTACTGGAGAGAGTCCAGCGGAGGGCTACGAGGATGGTGAGGGGACTGGAGCGTCTCTCCTATGAGGAAAGACTGAGGGAGCTGGGCTTGTTTAGCCTGAAGCAGAGAAGGCTAAGAGGGGACCTAATATATGCTTACAAATATCTCAAGGGTGGGTGTGAAGAGGATGGGGCCCAGCGACAGGACAAGGGGCAATGGGCACAAACTGAAGCACAGGAAGTTCCGTCTGAACATGACGAAGAACTTCTTCCCTCTGAGGGTGACGGAGCACTGGAACAGGCTGCCCAAGAAGGTTGTG
>Ga0065711_1033967_pt1 | contig 24501 bp, 9 predicted proteins | sample Hoacrofraction12_FD_59098 | JGI IMG/M metagenome (GOLD analysis project Ga0065711, IMG submission 59098) | Hoatzin crop microbial communities from Cojedes, Venezuela - Epithelial fraction 12 v2 (version 2) | ecosystem: Host-associated > Birds > Digestive system > Esophagus > Crop | place...
AGACCCGCCTGGACAAGATCCTGTGCAGCCTACTGTAGGTGACCCTGCTTCGGCAGGGGGGTTGGACTAGATGACCCACAGAGGTCCCTTCTAACCCCTACTATTCTGTGATTCTGTGATTCTGTGATTGAGTTGCTGGAGTGTGCCTAAAGAAGAGCAATGAGGCTGGTGAAGGATCTAGAGCACAAGCCTTAGGAGGAACGGCTGAGGGAACTGGGATTGTTTAGTCTGGAGAAGAGGAGGCTGAGGGGAGATCTTATTGCTCTCTACAACTACCTGAAAGGAGATTGTAGTGATGTGGGTGTTGGTTGCTTCTCACAAGTAACTAGCAATAGGACAAGAGGAAATGGCCTTAAGTTGCGTCAGGGAAGGTGTAGATTGGATATTAGCGAAAATTTCTTTACTGAAAGGGTTGTAAAGCATTGGAACAGGCTGCCCAGGGAAGTGGTGGAGTCACCGTCCCTGGAGGTGTGCAAAACACGTGTAGATATGGCACTTCAGGACATGGTTTAGCAGGCATGGTGGTGATGGATTGACAGTTGGACTTGATTATCTTAGAGGTCTTTTTCAACCTTAATGATTCTATGATTCTGTGAAACTGAGGATGTCCAGTGTGGTGCAGGGGTTTAAATCCAACAGCCATGATGCTTGAGAAGAGTCAATGTGAAAGGTTTACCAGGATTTTGTCTGAGCTGAAGAATGTGAAATTGAAAGGGAGAAGTTACTAGATATCATGATTAATACAATAATAATTAGAGTTATTAGAAGCCCCATGCAGAAGAAATTCACTCACTCTAAACCAAAGATTGATTTTTAATCAAGCTGCTTTTGAATAACCATGATCAAAAATGTATCATAAAGAAGAAACTGTGAATATGATCATGGTGTAAGTACCATAAATAACTTTTGGTTATTAAAAGTTGCCAAGTCTCCTTAAGATTCAAGTATGCACAGCTTCTTTCAGAGAAATACAGGTTTCTTTTTATTTTTTTATCCCTTGCTCTGTAAGCCAGATTTTCTTCCGTTGTGTAGGTGCAGGTCAACTGCAGTCGGAAAGGCTGCATTTCATTTAGAAGTGTGTAATAAACCAGTTGTATTAAATAAACTTGATATTAAATGGAATCTTCTGCCACACCCAGTCTGTTTTCATTAGTTCACACTCTATACGGCAAAATCATTTATTGACTGCACATGGATATACTGTAAATATCTAATAATTTCTGCACTAATTTGTATTTTCAGTGATCTCATTTGTTTCCAGAAATATTTTAAGGTAAAAAAGGATGTATTTGATTGTGACTGAGTGACTTAAAGTGATCGCATTTCAGATTGCCAAATGTTTGTGCAAGGAAGGTGCCAATCAGCCCTAAGGTTGTCCTTCCCTGAGATCTTGCATGTGAAGATTAATCTTCAAACAAATATGTGTTTTTTCCTCATCATTTAAAACCATGTGTGCTTTCTCTGAAGGAGAAGAGGCCAAGAATATTGTACCCCACAACAAGGTATGAAGTTTGGCTTTCTGGAGGGGACCAGGGAGCCGGAGACTTGGAAACTTCAGGGTAACTTGCTGGTTTTGAATTTTTCTCAATGTCTTGGTCATTTGGGGCATCACTTTATCTCCCTTGCTTTTTTAATTTCCTCTGGTCTCTTTCTCTTGCATAAAAGCAAAGGATAAGTGTCACAAAAGGCCACAGCTCAGGTTTTCCATGAGGCAGGCTGGATTAACAGGAGAAATGAAAGAGCTCTGTGCCTTATTCATCCTCTTCGTAAACAGCTGAAAATTAAATCACCCATATTCTTGGTTTTCAATAGCCAAACCTGAAATGATAGATTTCCATCATGCCTAGTTTGTTTACAAGTGCACAGGCCACAGTGTGTGGAGGTCATGTTGCAAACTGGCTTTTCCTTGAGACAGATGCATATCACACACTCGCTACTTCTTTAAGGTGGAGAGATGGAAAATCAGCTTTTGAATTGAAGAATGTCTTGTATTTCATGTAACCCTACCTTTCGGAGAGATTCTTCTCTGTATTTCAACAGGCTGCAGGTCTGATTATTGTTACTGGAGGCTGCCAAGACAGTTAACTGTTTGTGGATGTGCACTTGCTTGTCAGAATAAAAGAAGAAGACCTTGCTTAGCTTCCATATGTTTTAGCCCTGTGATATGGTTCACTGTGACAGGGATGTGACTGTGATATGTGGAAGAATAAAGTCAGAGGTTGTTAGCAACAGGTCACTGGGGATGGGAGACCATGCTGCTGAGAGGTCCTATGATCAAATTCAAGAAAATTTTAAGATTCAGTTAGAGATGCAAACATTTAATAAAGCTCTATGTTTGACCTGAAGCATTACCTGAGTACATAAAGAAAAATCATATGTTATAGTTAAGATTCTAAACTCAGTGTTTACCTACTATGTGCTGGCATGCAAAATGTTAATTTGTCATTTGTATGCAAGTATGTGATAGAACGCACCACCGAAAACCAAATGGACATCATCCGATTGATGTCAGTCCAGGGTCTCCAAGTGCCGTGAATAAAATAGGATAAGTATGATTTCTGCTTAATTTTTTTTGTTGTTGGCCCGTGAAATAGCCTCTAATAGTCAATGGCCTAATTAGTGCTATCTCCTATAATGGATAAGGAAGTGTGTTTGTGGTAGAAAAGCGATCAAAGCCTGACTTCCTTTCCCTGAGGGGAGCACGGCTTCATGGTCTGCAACGTTCATTCTTACTTCCTTGCAGGAGTGAAGAACCAAGGGTTGTGCAGTGGCGTCTTGCTGCTCACATTGTGGTTTGCAAAGTAGCATACAACAGTTCTGCTGTGAGGTAAGATATTTGCCCTATTTGCACAAATTAATATAAATCCCAACTACTAAGGAAAGGCAAGTTAATTCTGTATTTTCTGATATTTAGAAACATAGCCACAAATACAGACATCTGTGTAGGTATTGCAAATTGAGTTAATGTGATGAGGGAGATACAAGATATGATAAGCATGGTAACTCACAATCATCTTTTTCCAGTCATGTTTCAAAGATTGCTGTCACTGTGAACCTGAAAGGAAACAGCTACCATTTCAAGGGTTTTGGATAAAGGACTGGTCATGATGTCAGAAATGCGTGGGTGTTTCAGGGAACAAACACAATTCAAAGGACAGACATTAAAACACAACATTTTTAACTATGTGGGACCTGCTTCCCCACTCCCATATGTTTAGTAGATCAATATTAGCTCCTCTACAGTCAATAGAGCTCACTGATGTAAAACTGCTGTGTGCGTGGTCTTAATGATTCATAGTTTTGAAGCCCGGCCAGTTCTATAATTCAGCCCTCGCAAAGGCAAACAACCTCCTGCCAATCTGCCCTTTCTTCTCTCATCCTGTTGTTTGTTAGGCGTCTGTAGCCCATTAGCTGGCTTACTCTGGTATTAATATGTGGTGTAATTATTCATAGCCAGATCTGCTGATAAGAAATCGAATGCTCTGGTAAACAACTGACTGCTTTTTTTCCATGACATCAGCAACAAAGTCAAGTAGGGTATTGGAAAAAGGATAATTCCCGGGATCATGATAAAAGATTGCATAGTTATGTAGAGGAGGGGAAAAGCTTCTTTCAAAGCACTGATTAGGAATGTTCTGTGTCATTTCCAGCAGACACACACCAGCATGTCTTCTGCTCACACGGGGGACATATAAACTCATATGGCTGATCGCTACATGCTGGATCTGTCCAAATTTAAGAAACAGGTGAGGCTTCAAGATGTAATTCTTTAAAATTATTTTTTTCCAACCTTCCTCCCAGATGGCGAATTTATTTCTGAAAGAATTAGGGTCTTCTTTGTGCCTGTCTCCTTAAACTAGAAGATTAAGTGAGTGGTAGCTCCATTAGCAAAGATCAGCTTTTCTGTGTGGTCATTGATATTTGGGGTTGCAAAAGGTAACTGCAAAGGTAATGCACTGGTAGTATCCAAACATTAGTCTCACTCACCCTTGGGTTGTTCAGGGCACACATAGTAGCGGTGGCAGAAACATGTACGTGCACCTGACCCACAGTCAGTGTTATTCCCTTGTCCCCTGCCGTTGCAGGTCCACATCTGCCCAAGTCAGCAGCTGGGTCTCTGAAATGGTGGCCGTGCTTCCACGTGTGGTCACAGGGCTGGCCACCATGGAAACCTGCCTAAGCACACCATCTTTTCCACCATAAAAACAGTTCCTCTAAGTACAGGAGAGCACAGGTGGCTATTAGATTAGTTTCTGGTACTTCACTCCCATGCTACTTTGGCAAGTGCTTGGAGTTGCTCACCATCTAGGAGAGTGGGTTTTGGGGAAGCCCAGGGCTGCTCCTCAGTGCTGTTTGCTCACGTGTCAGTCTCACCGGCACAGGTGCAATCTCCAGTCAGAATATGCCTTCCCCTGTGTTTTACACTACTGTGATGCCTCTGGTTTCATTAGGGTTGCTTTGCATTGACATCTGTGTGACACCAAAACCTTCCCTTCTACCCTTCCCCTTCCCAATGGCTGGCTCAATAATAACAGGTTTTGAGGCTGAGATTAACTGTGATTAGCCAATTGAAAACTGACTAATGCTGCAAACACTTGGGCAACACTTCTTGAAAATGTAAGTGCCAGTTTCGAGGCTTAAAGTAATTTCCACTTCTTGTTCCTGGATAGCACAATTGCTCCTTTTTGTTTCTTTGAAGTGCACTCAGTAAGTTAGTGCAAGGATACTCATAATGAAAGGCCTCCCAAAGACTTTCAGTGATTCATTCCCATTTTATATTTCAGGTTCATAACAATGATTTTCAACAATGGTTCAGAGAAGTTAAGTTCAGATGCGACCCATACACCGTGTCCCACATTTCCAGCTTATTCCTGGTATTGCAGGCTTACAGCTGCCTTGAAGTTAGTAGCTTCAGTGCTGGGTGGAGATTATTTTCTAGGTCTTGGTCTTGCTCTCTGAAAGTAGTAACACCAGGCAAACAAATTACTCAGAAACCATATTTATCACAGAATCACAGAAAGGTAGGAGTTGGAAGGGAACTCTGGAGATCATCTAGTCCCCTGCTAAAGCAGGTTCACCTATATCAGCCTGCACAGGATCCCGTCCAGGTGGGTTTTGAATGTCTCTAGAGAAGGAGACTCCACAACCCCTCTGCACAGCCTGATCCAGTGCTCGGTCACCCTCAAAGTAAAAAAGTTCTTCCTTCTGTTCAGCTTGAACTTCCTATGCTTCAGTTTGCACCCGTTGCCCCTTGTCCTGTCGCTGGGCACCACTGAAAAGAGTCTGGACCCATCCTCCTGACACCCACTCTTAAGATATTTATAGGCCTATATAAGATCCCCTCTCAACCTTCTTTTCTTCAGGCTAAACAAGCCCAGCTCCCTCAGCTTTTCCTCATAGGAGAGATGCTCTGGTCCCCTCATCATCCTCGTAGCCCTCCGCTGGACGGTCTCCTGTAGTTCCTCATCTTTCTTGAACTGGAGAGCCCAGATCTGGACACAGTACTCCAGACGGGGCCTCACTAGGGCAGAGTAGAGGGGGAGGAGAACCTCCCTGGACGTGCTGGCCACACTCTTCTAAATGCACCCCATGATACCATTGGCCTTCTTGGCAACCAGGGCACACTGCTGGCTCTTGGCGACTTGTCATCCAGCAGCACTCCCAGATCCCTCTCCGCAGAGCTGCTCTCCAGCAGGTCCGCCCTGAGCCTGTACTGGTTTATGGGGTTGTTCCTCCCCAGGTGCAGGACCCTGCACTTGCACTTGTTAAACTTCATCAGGTTTCTCTGGGCCCAAATCTCCAGCCTGTCCAGGTCACGCTAAAAGGCAGCACAGCCTTGCAGTGTATCCACCACTCCTCCCAGTTTTGTGTCATCAGCAAACTTGCTGAGGGTACACTATTTCTTCATCCATGCCACTGATGAAGATGTTGAACAAGACTGGGCCGAGTACTGACACCTGGGGGACACCACTAGTTACAGGCCTCCAACTAGACTCAGTGCCACTGATGACAGCCCTCTGAGCTCTGCCATTCAGTCAGTTCTCAATCCACCTCACTGACCACTCATCCAGCCCACACTTGCTGAGCTTCCCTAGGAGGATGTTATGGGAGACAGTGTCAAAAGCCTTGCTGAAGTCAAGGCAGACAACATCCACTGCTCTCCCCTCGTCTAACCAATGGGTCATGCCATCATAGCAAGCTATCAGATTGGTCAGGCATGATTTCCCCTTGGAGAATTCATGTTGACTACTCCTGATAACCTTCTTTTCCCCCACATGCTTAGACATGACATCCAGAATGAGCTGTTCCATCAGCTTTCCAGGGGTGGAGGTGAGGCTGACCAGCCTGTAGTTTCCTGGGTCCTCCTTCTTGCACTTTTGACACTGGCTTTCCTCCAGTCCTCAGGTACCTCTCCTGTTCTCCAGGATCTTTCAAAGATGATGGAGAGCAGCTTAGCAATGACATCTGCTAGCTCTCTCAGCACTCATAGATGCATCCAATCGGGGCCCATGGATTTGTGGGTGTCCAGATTGCTTAAATGATTTCTAACCAGATCCTCCTCAACCAAGAGAAGGTATTCCTTTCTCCAGGCTTTCTCTCTTACCTCCAGGGATGGGGATTTATGAGAGCCAGCCATAGCAGTGAAGACTTAAGCAAGGAAGACATTCAGTAACTCTGGCTTCTCTGTATTTTCTGTCATTAGGGTACTCATCTCATTCAGCAGTGGGCCCACATTTCCCCTAGTCTTGTTCCCTGCTGATGTACTTGAAGAAGCCCGTCTTGTTATCTTGCACATCCCTTGCCAAATTTGATTCCAGGTGGGCCTTAGCCTTCCTCATTGCTTCCCTGCATTCTGTGACAAGTTCTTGTATTCCTCTGAAGTGGCCTGTCCCTCTTTCCACATTCTACAGACCTTTCCCTTCCACTTGAGCTTTTGATGAGCTTCTGAATAACAACCCGACTAGAAGCAATTTTTGACGTGTTTGGCATAATTTTCATGCCTTTTTCAGCATCAGGTTTTTCAGCATCTAAATTGCAACTAGTTCTGTAGATGGTGTTCATATTATCCCTGTTGCCTGCCTGGGTAACACAATCACCCTTACAGTAGGCGACATATTTCTTTTTTTAATGTTTCCTATGATATTTTTTTTTAAGTCCCTACAGCATCCTGCTGAAACTTCTTTTGTGCTGGATGGGAAACCTGTAAAGCTTATATGCTTTTCAGAATATGACTGTCCTCGTCTGTGGTTTCTCTGTCTTAGAGCAAAAAAATGTCTCTGTTCATCTACCTGGGAGAGAACCTGAGTCTGCGGCTGCCAGTGCACAGCGTGTTTGAATGGGTCAGATTACCAGCGGCTGAACTCCTTGTGAGTACCTTTTGCCATAACTTTCCAAAGAGATTGGAGCTGTATTTGTATAGTGCTAAACTTCAGCATCAACACTGGAAGGTCTTAATACAATTTCTATTGTACTGAACATATGCTCAAAATTCTTCTCACCTAGTCCCAACCATCCTAAATATTTCCCTGGTGTCTTCAGCATAAACTTCAGATTTTAATGTGTAGAAAACAAAAAAGAAAAACACTCTAAGGAAAAATCTAGAATCTATTTTATATGCATTGTAACTTGTTCCATATAAATTTCTATTGGTTTCTACTTTTCTTTCTTGTTTCTAATATCAGTGATTACAGCCTTTATCAAAAAAGCAGGCAGACTGTTCAAGAAAGGATTGTTTTCACATCTTTGCCCTAGACTCCCTTCATAGACAGAGATAGGGATTTGACGGTGTCTTTGGGCTGGCATCCATTTGCCCAGGACATACCACCTCATGCAGAAGCGACTTGGAAACTCTTTCTCCTTTAATGACAGTCTGTTTAGCATTACCTTCACCCTGGCTGTAGCATCTCCGTAGGTGGGCACATATGTACATCACTGGATCCAGTATGTTTTTCCTTAAGGAATACATACATAGGCATTCAACTTAAAAGTTCAAGTTATTAATGGTATGTTTCATTTATGTATCTCTCATCGTCTTGATATGTTTGGTTTTCTCCCAAATGCATCAGTCTGTCCCTTCTTTCTCTCCCTCCTCCATCATATTTTTTTTAAAAAAGTTGTTCTTAATCCATCTTGTTTAAGCTGCTCCTTAATTCTTTTCAACTCTAAAACACAGGCAGTGAGAGGCAGGATCATGTTCTCCATGGGAGTATTTCAGCTGACTTCAATGTGAGCGGGATTAGGACCTGCATAGTCTGACCTCCCTCCTGCTGTGAGCTCTTGGTGATTAAACATTTTTGCCCACACAAAATCCCTCCAGCACTGCTAGGGCTCGACTCACTGGGGACAAAGGCCATCATTTAAAAACAAGGATGGAGTGCAGATATTTCATTTACTCCTCTGGGATTCCACTGTTTTCTTCAGGAAAATAGAGGCTGTTGCCGGTGTGATTTTGCTCCCGGTTATTTCAAAGGGTGATCAGCGCTGAAGTGTTACATGCACTTGCGCAAAGAAAGACATGATCTTTTCTGTGGTATTGATTTAACAAAAGAGACCTGTCAAGTAGGAGGGTGTGTGGGTGGGCCAGCACAAGATAACTTCCCTGGGCACGGATATCGCTGCATTTCTGAGAAGTGTTTCAGCAGCTCACATCTGACTATGCAAAGCAAGGCAGAACAAAAGGGCAGGTGGCATGCCCGGTGCAGGGCTTGTAAGGCTAAGAATAACAAACAGTACATGAGTTGTGTGGATTTAGTTTGTGATGTTGTGGCTATTTGATTGTGAAAGCTTATCAGCTCTTACAATGATATCAGATTATTTTTTTGCTGGAAGGACACTTATGTTCTGGAAAAGTCATTATGAAGTTATTGTCTTCTTTTAATTTAATCTGAAACCATTCACCTTTTTATAGCATCAGCCTCTGCATCTTACTACTGAGAGATAATCATTTGGGGGAAAAAAGACAGGCCCAATAATTAACTTATGTGCATGTATGCTCTACAGAGCCAGAACAGCAGCAAGAGATTTTAGACAACTGCTCATTATCTTTGCTGTCTGATATCTCTCCATCCCCTCTTTGTTTTCCTTCCAGTTGCCAAACTTGACATCTCTTCTGTTCTGAGAGGGACGCAGCAGAGGTGGTAAAGCGTGCTGTGACTGGCTTATGCACTGTGCTCTGCACGTGAATTTGTAGGTATGGACGAGTGTGAAATACTGGAAGGAACACACAGTCTTTTCCTTAAACCAAAGCAAAGTTTGCAAAAAGATTTATTAGTTGTAAGCATGTCACAAATCCTGATTTAATATCCTGCTGCCTATGCTGGTTTGTCGTAAAATGGGTGATTCAAATTGCTTGAAGAACCACAGTCAAAGGTATTAGCAAAAGTGGTTTTAATATGATGTTGTAAAAGTGTGACTTAACAAAGTCTGATGGCAAGGTTCACTCTGTTCATTACTACATGGAAGAAACGTACAAAGGAAAACTGATTTACACTCGAGTTAGAATGATTCACAGGGAGACCAGAGACAAAAGGGGTAAGGAAGACCCTCCCATCAAGTCACGAGGTTCAGAATGGCCCCCCTTGCTTTCCAAACTCCTTCTCAGAGAGAAGTCTAGGTGCAGCTGGATCTGGACTTAGCCTCAGACTTGATCAACAGTTTATGTCTAAAGTATTATATATGAACGTTTGATTAGAATCAATTCAGCGTGCAATCCCAGTTGCCAAGGAAAAATCACATTTGTCATACTAGAGGCTTACGTGTGATAACGGTCGCTCACCAAAGATCTACCATTGGTGAAAGATCTGTCTGCCTTGAGGGGCATCCCAGCTCAAGGGGAGATCACCGCCATGCTGCCTAGCAGGGAGAGCTCAAAGAAGGCTCACTTAGGCTCACTTATGGCATAAAGTGGTTGGCTCGTAGTCAAGTTACATGCCACGGGAAAGGTATGTAGGAGACTCCTTGTACCCACAGCTAGCTTTGTTCCTTGATAAATGAGTCTTGGAAAAGCCACTGGCTATTCATGTGTGAATTGCATGATCAGTGTTCCAAGCTCATATGCATTGATGCTCACTGTGTCACTCTGCTCTGTTGTGGGTTTTCAGAGAGCAGACTGAAACTCAAGGAGTTCTTGGCCCAGCTGTGGCTCAGGCTGTTACCTCCTCCAGAGCTTGCACCAAACTAACACCAGTCTGGTCAAGAGGTAGAGCGCACCCATCCCAAAGCAGTGCTTGAAATCATTTAGCACCATAAAAGACACCACCTGACAAATATGAAATTCATAGGAAGAACTGCAAGACAAATTTTCCAGTGCGACTCTTTAGTAAAAAAAAAAAAGGTAGGAGTGCAGTACGTACTTACACTTTTACCACAAATGTCCCTACTGAGGGGGCAAAGGCAGACTGCAGCTTCCTCCCAAGGGAAGGTGTGTGGTGGGTTGCTGTGCTGAGATGTGAATCACGGGGCAGCTGCTGCAGGTGTCCGTTCTTGCAGGCTTCAGGTGGGCAGAGCTGCCTGGTGGCCTGAAGGCTGTTTATTAGAGGACTAATAACAAGAGGATGCTGGAGAATACACAAGGCTCTGACCCTCAATTACCAGCATACCTGGACTTGGTAGCAGAAGACCTCTTTTCATTATCTCACACTTCCCCTAGGATCTTAGGAAGATAAAGCATGTGCACAGCCCACTACCGGGGGTTAGATGACAGGCCAAAATGTATTCTGAGACATCTCACTTGTATGCTCTAGCCCTTTCTGTCTATTGTATTACTTATTCCTGTGGCTTTTCCCCTTTAATTTCAGTGTTCAGAAGCCCAGTTTTCTCCAGCTATCAGTCTGTGTTGTGATGTATCATGAGTCATGCCCCATAAGCTGAGCAGTAATAGTGCATGCAAAGAGAATTGTACCAGGCAGCATATCTGAAGAAAACATAATTTTTGGAAAGTTGAATCTTCCCTACTGCAGCACAGCAAGTTTCAAGTTCCAAATCTTCATGAAGTTGCTACCTGAACATGTATTTTTTTGAAATTTAGCCTCAATATTTTGAGATTTATTGTGAATACGTTTGATTACAACAGCCTTTGTATCTTAAAAGACAGCAGAACTATTCTCCTCTGAAGCCAGCAGGACTGTAATTAGTATAATGCCCACTAAATGACAGCCCAGTGTGTGAACTTTAATCACAGCTGCTCTGGGTGTTACTGGTCTTTCAGAACTTAGACTGAGACAAGTCATGCAGAAATGATGTTAATCTTGCATTGCAAATATGACTGAGAGCTTATTATGGACTTCTCCAATTTCCTGAAGATTGATGCTTTAGATCAACCTGGCTCTGCATGCTCCAGCTAGCAGCTGAACAGGATATTTATGCAAAAAATATTGCTCCAAATATTGAACTTTGATTGGAAGGCATCAAAGATTTATTAAAATTGGCCTTTTATTCAGCAGGAATCAAGAAGTCATAACTGGATGCTGCACACACGTGGCACAGGGATCAGTTGTCAGCTCTGGGAGGTGAATGCTTTTTTATTTTGCCAGCTATCACAACAGAAATGGTACCTTTTCAAAGCTTTTTTTTTTTTTTTAAATATGAAGATGAAAGGGAGAGTGACAACTGAGAGGCTGCTAATTTATCTGGAAGCCACCACTTCAGGACAAAAGTCTGCTCCGAGGGGCAACTTTCATGAGGCCCTGAGCTTTGGCAGTTGGGTGTCAGGATTCACTAGGAAATGGACATTCTGGGCACAGAGAAGCTGAAAACAGTCCTGGTTGCCTCTGCCCCAATTTAAAGACTGTGAGTTGTTCAGTAACAGCCAGGAGAGAAATTTTGACTTCTGAACATACAACTGTCTCTGAAATGCAATTTCAGTCCTGTTTCCTCCTTTCTTCTAGACGGTAACTGTTCATAACCAGCTGATAATATCAGTGAATTTAATTAATTTTTCCTCCTGGAAACCTTTCCCTTCCTCAGGTTTCCTCTGAGATCAAAGCTTGTTTTGACAGCTGCTCCAAAGGCAAACTGGGATTCTGCCTACTCTTTGTTTTCACTGAGTTTCAAGGTGTTTTCACCGTGCCGCACCAGACCTTGGCTTAAAATCCAAATAGTCTCAACAGGGAAAAAAGGCAGACTCTGCCAATAGACACCATAACACCCTGTAGCCCTACTACATCTTTACAGCTTCTAAATATATAAGAAACAGCACTCATTGCAATGTTAAATTTCTTCTCATGCCTTTTACTTATAGAAATGGCAATTTGTAGAAACTGAAGCATTTTGTTCGAGATTTTACTCATCTTGATGAAATTCGAACTCTGCCTATGTCATCGGGAAATTTTTTGCATGGATTTGGGATGACAGATTTCTTTAGTGGAGAATGTATTGAGCTCAGCAAAGAGGCAGAAGTAACCCATGTGGAAACTGATTGTTGTTAAAAGACCATAAGTTCGTCGAATCATATCTCCCAGAGACTTTCATGAATGCAGGCTTTTTACCATGGAACACGGTAAAAAGCATTTCATCCCCAGCTGTTCTGACTGCAAGACTTTTCAAAGGAAAGGCCTCATGAATCTTTTAGGTATTTTTAGGTTGAGGGCAGGTTTCATTTTGTTGTGTTGGCTCTTCAAAGCAGGTTATTTCATCAGCTCTTGGCACCTCCTTCAGAAAGGGGATAAAAGCAGGAGGTGTTTTGGTGTCTGTCCCTGTGAAACAACCTTGTGAGTCTGCAGCAAATTTGGGAGAGGTGAGTGGTCAGCAGCAGCTGCCCGGGGAATCCAGTGAAAACAAAGGCTTGTGTGAGGAGGAATTGGTGGCAGCTGTGCCAAAACCACAGGATACATAAATCCAGCAGAAGATGTTATGAGAGCTCGAGCAACTCTGTGGCTGCAGCATTCCAGGATATGTATCTGCGGTGTCCCCAGGGTCTAATTGGGAGAGAAAACTTTGTCACAGAGATGTATAATGCAACCGCTGTCAGAAGCATTCTTCTGGAGTATCAAAGATGGCTGATGTTTGACTCCCACTGCTTCATCTGTGTGGTACAGACATGGCTAACATAATTAGGAGGAAAGGCAGTCAGAGGTTTCCAGCTAAATAATTTAAAACAACAAATAAATTGGGATTATCACTATAAACTTCTTCTCTACTCATTTACTGCTTTTTCTTCTTACCTTATAACTAATTTTCTACTTTTCATCTTTGTCAGCTAGGATTCCTCACTCAATTTTTATTAATACCAGTCCAGATCTGTTGCCTATCACCTGATACTTAACTTTGAATAAAGAGTCTGTCCCCATCTTACTTGTTTCAATTAATTGCCATGCTTAAATGATCTTTTCCAATCCTCGCTAACCCCAAGGCAACTTTTATCTGCCATCTTGATAGGTGATTAACAACTTTCCATTGCTGGAACCAATGTGAAAGACAAAAGAGAAATAAGACAACCTAGAAAAGACTCTCCTTCTAACCTTTCTTTCACCTCAATCATTTCAGGAAGGAATTCAGAAGGATAATAAATGTTTCACTCTTCCTCAAGGAACATTAGCTCTGTTGGTGCCCAATGTTAATTACCTGAAAAATATTTAAATGAGTGAATACAACTTGAAAAGAAGGCTTTTTCTCTTGTCAAGCTGGGCTGGTGGCAAAGCCAGATTTCTTTTGTGCCTACTGACACTGTTAACACCTCCTCCCTTCTAGTAAGATCTTATATTGCTCCCTACAATCCAGCCAAGCCTAAGAGCAAGAGCAACACATTTCACAGGTGTGATTTTAGACCTATCCAAGTGTATCCATGAAGTTAATCCAATTCAGTCTACACTGATTTACAGAGCACCGTTTTCTGCCAGTAATCTGTGTTGTGGTAACATTTTGGGGTCCAGTGGTACAAGATTCTCAAAGCACTTTACAGTCTTAACTCACCTTGTCCCAAGTTTAATGGATTTTTATCACCCTTGTCCACTTGTTCTCAGCCCTCAGTAGCAGGAGTGAACATGGATCCAAGCATCACAGGGCATACAGTTGCTATTATGCCATTGCACTCGTGTCACAAGGGTTTAAATTGATCCACAGCATCTTTCCATTTCCCTCCATCTTCCCTAGGGCAAAATTGGGTTTTTAAACACATCTTTCCTTTTTAAGTGCTGATCTGTAGCGTCAGGCCTTATTGCAGATGCTTGACTGAGATTTGACATGCAATAGTGGTTTTTACACACCCCAAGTCTCTCTGTGCCATTCCCACCACAGCGGAAGCTGCCTCCATTCCTCAGCAGCACTTAATCTGATGAGGTGAACGTCAGCTGGGCCCTCCTTTCCACAGTAACCTCAAAACCATGGTTAGCTATCTTATTTCTCAGCCTGCAGTCAAGTAGAGAGTCATCATTCCTCTGCAGCTCTGTGCAAAGCCGATGATCCTGGTTTGGGAAGAAGGGACTTGTGGTGATGTACAAGCTTGGAGACAGATTCTCGGGAAGCAGGAATGGCATACTTGCTTTATTTAAGAATAGTTTTTGGCCCTGTTTTCAATTCGTGCCGGGACTCCCACTGTTTAAGGACAGCCTCAAGTGTGGCTTTGATATCACCAAGAGTGTTTTGGTTTTACTCAAACCAGTTCATTTTATATTGGGCTGTATCTGGTGTGGCAAGGAGGGTATCATGTAAGATGGTGAGCAGGTGTTGCTAATAAAGCAATGAACCCTGAAAGCAACATCTGTCTCATCCTGCTCAGACTCTCAGATGATAATTACATCACCTGCTCTAGATCTCATTAGCACTGACAGGTCTTCTTTCCTTGCTCCCAAGACAGTGGGGGAAAGGCACTTACTCAATCTGTGTTTGCATTTCCACTAAGCATGTGTTGAATCTTCTTCTGTAGAGAGACTCAGAGGGTACAATATTACATTAGGCGTTACTCCATCTACTTGTTAAGTCTTTCCTTGCCTCGTCTGAGACCAAAGCCACAGTGATGCTGCTTAAAAGAGGGTAAAATCTTACTTACAAGAGGGCAACATCTTTGAAAGCTGGCTATGAAAGTGGTATATACTCTGAGGGGCCAAGGGGCATCCCCCCAGTTTTTAAATTAAAACATGCAAAGACCACTAGCTGGTGATGCCTGCCTGCAAAAATGACTCTTTGGGGCTGAGGATGACCTGGCTTAGTCTGGAGGTGGACCCACACTACAGGAACAAGAGCAAAAATGACCATTCCTATTACCTCCGCCACCCACGGCTGCACTGATCTGGCAGGCAGAGGAGTTCACTCACAGAGACTGTACTGCAGGCAAGAAGCTTCTTCGATGCCTCTGGCCTGCTGTAGATTATTTCATTAATCGCCAACATTAAATGTGACTAGTGTGGTCATTCTATGAGGGGGGCTAATTGGGGCACTGAAGCGGGAAGACTTCTTAAAGAGCTCTTACAACTCAAGAAATCATGGAGCTTCGTTGTCAATTAGCAGTTATTGTGTAACTGAAGTCTAAGCAGTGAGTAAGTACAGTGCTGTCAAATGAAGGACCGTTTGTCTGCTCCGGTATCTGATATCTCAGCTGATGCATTATATTGGTTGGATTTGTGTGCCTGGGGGTGGGAAGGGGGCATTATACAGTGAAGCAGGCTGTATTTTTTCAACCATTACTAATGTCATGCAAGCCAACAAAAAGGCCACTGGGATTTTATAGAAACCAAGCTAGAGCATTCTGACCTGTGAATACAATATGGTCAACACCAGGAAGATACTGCGAGAACACAGGCTGGGAAACAGTGCTTTCTGCACAGCTAGCATTCACCCTCTGCACCAGCGGTGCTGCGGAGCAGCTGAGATCTAGCCAAGGCTTCATTATGTCCACAAGGAGCACGTTGGAGATACAGATATGCCTAGTGCACCAGTTTTTCTTTGCAAAAAATGCATACAAATGCACAGGACACAAAGATTGCCCCAGTTAATGTTGCATGCACGCTTGCATGTCCCATTGCACTCCGGGTATCCAGAGGAAAGGCCAGCACGGTTTCATTGTGGTGTCTCTGAGGTCTTTAAAAAGCAGAGCCTTGCAAACAATGTGGAGGATAGCAACTGTCTTGGTACTGCAGTCTTCAAGAAGAAATCTGTCTCTTCCAGTCTGGGCATGTGGGATCATTTGCCCTTCTACGGAAGTCTGTAGCAAGAGTCTTTTATTGTCCAATGAAGATTTATTTACAGGAATTAAACTGATTTTCTGTTCCTTCCATAAAGCACCTGTGAGTCAGTTTCAGAATGTCAGTAAAGCAGATTTGCCTGCCATTTGTACTAATAGTTCATATTACAGTATCCTCTAGAGGCCACAGGACTGTACATGTCTCCAGAAAAACTACAGCAGATGGTTTAAAAGCTGCATGTATAATACGGTGGGTAGGAGTAGGCTAATAATTTTGTCTTGGGCTATTTTTGTGTATTTACCATTTTATTTACATGGTAAAATGCTGCAAACTATGTAAATATTGAAAAAAAAGATCTGCTCCAGTGTGCTTTTCTAGTCAGCCCCACCACAGTATTAACTTTCATTTTAGCTCCAGTACCGTTAGATGAATTACCTTGTGCATTGTTAAGCAAGAAACTGAATACATGGGATCTAAGTACTATTTTTGTGGGATAACCTTCTGCTTACATTATAACAGCCTGGGCTTACTTTGTCCCTGTGCAGCTGATATCTCACTCCTGGCAGGACTGAGCTTCAAATGTCTTAGTCAACTGAGCCGGCACTTAGTAGTATGGATAGCTGCGCTTACGTAATGCGTACCACATGTACTGTCGGCTTAGTCTCCCCAGTGCCTACTAATGTAAGACGATGTGCTTGAGGCCTGCCTGCAAGCATGACAGAGCGGCAAGTGAGTCTGCTGTGGGTGATTCAGAGTATGATCACGCTCAATCCCACTAATCAAATAATTCACCTTCCCAGTACCCCTTTGGGTTCTAGTAACTTCTGGTTAAGTGGTTTTAAAATACCAGACATGATCCCACACTTCCTTGCAGCAGGAATGAGTTGCAAACCAGACTGCTGTGCTGGCCATCTTCAGACCTGACTGTGGCACAGGTAAGTCAATGGGTCTGGATGCTCCCTCCCTTCCCTCCGCTCGGCTGTTGCTGCTCACGCCATGAACAAGGGTGTCTTCAGGGAACTGCTATTTACCAGGAGACGCTATCAGAACAGAAAAGCCTGGCCCCACCACCCTGCAGGGGGGAATATCTCACTGTACCTTGGATAATGTGCACAGGAAACATCGCCTTTGGCAGAAGGAGAAAAGCTGTGGAGGGGAGACCTTCGCAAGACTGAGCACGGACACAAGGAAGTAGCTGATTAGGATGTGGAGTATGTGAAAGAGAGAGCAGGAGAGATATGCATTCACTTTCAATTTCTTGAGACAAAATGTGCAGACACAGAGTAATAAGCGATGTGAAATGGACTGAAAACAGAAGCTTTTCCTGCTATGTATAGCTTAACTCATGTAACACTTAGGCCTTAGAGACCCAGACGTCTTCCAAAAGATCAAAATAAGGTAGCACCTGTTTATCCCCTACCATCCTTGATCACACAGGGGTGGATTGTCTCCATCCCCAGTGCTGGTGGAGATGTATCTCACAGCAGCCCTACATCCCTTTGAATGGCTTCCCAGCTCCAGAAAGATGAGGAACTACTGGACAGAGTCCAGTGGAGGGCTACAAAGATGACGAGCAGACTGGAGCATCTCTCCTATGAGGAAGAGCTGAGGGAGGTCGGCTTGTTTAGCCTGAAGAAGAGCAGGCAGAGAAGGGGATCTTATAAATGCCTACAAATATCTTAAGGGTGGGTGTCAAGAGGATAGGGTCAGACTTTTTTCTTTGGTGCCCAGTGACAGGACAAAGGACAACGGCCACAAACTGAAGCATAGGAAGTTCCAGCTGAACACAAGGAAGAACTTCTTTACTTTGAGGGTGATGGAGCACTGGAAAATGTTGCCCAGAGGGTTTGTGGCGTCTCCTTCTCTAGAGATAATCAAAACCTGCCAGGGCAAGGTCCTGTGCAGCCTGCTGTAGGTGTGTCTGCTTTGGCAGAGGGGATGGACTAGATGATCTCCAGAGGTCCCTTCCAACCCCGAACATTCTGTGATTTTGTGATTCCAACCAGTTTGTCGAAGATGTCCACGTGGGAAGGCTGCTGAACCAAGGCCAACGCCATACTTCCCTATGTTGGGGGAAGCTTGCTTGATTTAGTACAAACAGCAAGCATTAAGCAGAGCAGATGCACTGGGTGGTTCTGAACATTTTTTCCTGGCAGGACAAGGAGTGAGACCTAGTGGGAGTAGAAGGATGGCTGGTGTGTTGGTGAGAAAGGTGCTGCAGCCTGCACAGTCAAAGGACCATGAGCAGCGGAGGGGAGTGACACCTTGCAAGGAGGCACAAAGGATAGCCATTTTTCTGCAGTGCAGTTTGTAACACTGCAGGGAGTTAGGAAGGCCACACTGAGGTTTTGGGGACTGCTGCCACACCGGATGCTTTGTTTGGCCTCTGCTTGCTAGGGATAATTTTGGTTATTTTTCTCCTGCCAGACACTAGGGCAAGCAGTGAACATCCAACAACAAAATTGACGTGATCCCTAGAAGGATGAGCAGCTGGAAAGCAGCTCTGCTGGCATTGGCTAGGCGTGCCAAGAACAGCCTGGAGGTCTGCTCCGTGGTTGTGACTACAGTGCTGCCCTTGGTGAGAGCATGGGGTGGGAGCCGATGCCACTGCCACCCGGATCGGCCCCGCCATGCAGAGGGGGCTGCATGGAAGAGACAAGACATATTGAAGGAATTGCTTCATTACCACTGTTGCACCATTTCTTTTGCAAGTTGAATTTTAACCACAGCTGCCTCTCATCTTTTTCATCTTTGTAATGTTAAGGTGAAAAACTCTCACCATCTTCCAGTTTTGCGTTGTCAGTCTGGCAAACCGCTGGTACGCAGATGTTGATTTTCTTCATTCCAGTGAAGGTAAATTTATGTGCCCTTCTTATGGTGTGTATGTGGGACTGACTACCGCTTTTTAAAAAAAAAATTAAGCTCATAGGAATGCTCCCTGGCTTCGTCTCCTTCAGGCCTGCAAGGAGAAGTTATCCTTCATTTTCAGCATCTCCTTACTGTGAGGCAGCCAGGTCAAAGCGGTGTGATTTGCATGTTGTTCTGACAATGTTTTCAGCCTGCCACTTTGTACGTGACATGCAATCCCAGCTTTGCCTGATGAATGACACACATTTCAGAGCAGCGAACATCTTGACTGTGCTCAATGTGTTGCATATTTGCAGTTCAACTGCCTGTAACTCTGCATTTATATGTTATATGTTATATGCTTTGCTTAACAAACACAGATAAAACTTGTCAGGGCTAGACTTCCCTGGCCGTATAGCTGTCTGTCTCAGTAGTTGCTGGGCACCAATTACGATCCTAACTAGGTGCTGAGCACATTAAGATAAGGAAAAAAAACGAATCAGCCAGGAGAGATTTTTAAGGGCATGTGCTCTTGCCAGTGGGTTGGCCTGAATGAATGAAAGATATACTGATACATCTATATACATTTATGTGTTGCTGGTATATACAGAAATGAAATTAAATTAAGCTTATTTGATTGAACAAATTACATTAATTTAGGTATGTGTTGCATAGAGTTCCTTCAGCCACTCAGGAAATGGACATACATACTGACCTTAAGCAGTCATACTGTAGTTTTTCTGTGCCTTTTTTGTGGAGACCCTGCCAAGTGTTCATTCCTCAGGCACATAAAAATTTTCTATATAAATAATGGTTTTAAAAATAACTCTCACGTACTTCTTAGATTCAGATGTTCTCTTAGCCATGGAAAAGTCAACGTTGTGATGACATATAATCCCACTGGGGAAAATATTTATTCTCCTTGATTCACAAAGTGTAGTGTCTACAATCTGAATAATTTGTGACTACATTTTTGTGAAATATTTCAAAAATGAATTTAAACACTTGTGTTGATGTGACCCTATTTGTAGTAGAGCAACATACAGAAGCAGTATGCATGGAAATATCATTCACACTCCTCCGTCCTTATATTTTAACCAGAACCTGACATACTTTATACTTTTTCATGTTCTTTTGTGCATATTTTCATCTCTGTATGAACTATTTGATATACATATCACTAATTAACAGAAAGTACATGTCTACATTTTGCTTTTTATTATGTATGAATGAGCACAACAACGCCCACCCTGGCCTGATTGCCCAGGCCAATGCTATTCACTGTGGTAGTCTGCAACATCTCCGAATGTTGTCCAGCAGAAACACTATGAAATGTTAATAGAAAGTGAACAACACATGAGTCTAATTCCCTAGGAGCGTGGTAAATGCATGCTACTGTTGCTCTGAGAGCTGGTGGACAGTCAGTATTCTTGCAGGCAGGGATAAGGCCATGCTAATATTCTTAAAGTTCAGTATTTTAAATTAAAATGTCCTTAATAGGATCAGTTCTCTACAGTATTAAAGTTATGCTTATATTTAAATGCAAAATATTCTATTCAGGAAGTCACTCTTTTCCACCAGACAGTAAAGCAAATTTTATAGAAAGAAAATGGGGTAAAAAATGCACCTCTTTTCTAATTTCTAATAATAATCATTGCTAGTCACTTCAGAGGCATTATAAAACATACCAAACAGACACATGGTTGTCAGATGTATATGTTACAGATATATACGTTACACCTACACATCCAGAAATTAGGGCTTGGAATTGTTCTGCCCTGATACAGATGCTACGCCTGCAGAGGCCCACATCTCAGCCAGCTATCCAGTTCTCCCTTGGTTGTCAATGGGTCAAAACTGGCACTTGTTGTGAGGCACAGTCTAGGTTGTGCAAAAGCAGAAGTCTTCAGTCACTCAGATGAACCATAGTACTGAAGTGCATGTTACTCTCTTTTCTGGGGAAGAGGGAAAGCGCATTGATTTACTAGCTTAGCTGTAAAGATTTACAGTCAGATCAGACAAATTACATCATAGATTTTTGGGACAATGGTAACATTGACTAGCCTTTTCCAAGATAATAGCTGAACTCCAATCCCTGTGGCATTCAAGGATTCTTTTCACCATGGACTTAAATGAGACAAGATTAATACGGTTTGCTGCATTTATTTAGTATCCCTTCGGGACAGAAAGATGTAATTTGAGTGCTCAATAAATCAGATTTGTCTGCACATATTTAAAATAAATGAGTTGTGTTCACTTTCCAAAGACATCTGTCTAGTGTCATTTTAGACAACCTGCATGGTCTCCGGTGGCTTCTTTAGAAGGTCACGGCTCTTCCAAATCTCCAACGTCACTGCCTCCTGACCCTGTACAGGTTCCTCTGCCAGCCTAGCCTGTCTACAATGGCACTGAGTGCTATATTTTGTCAACTGAATCTCAACAAATAATTACAAAAAAACAGGCCTGTAAGCAATGCTAAAGATACACAATGTTTGTAGTATTAAGCGTCTGATTTCCCCTGGGGCAAGAAGTCCACAGCTGATGGTGCACTGCAGCATCTGTCTCCAGAGGAAGTCACCGAGTCAAAACGGCCAAGTGTAGAGAAAGACGATAATAAACTGAGATACAGGATTATTTACAGATGGGAGGAGATAGTGATTTAGGCAGCTCATCCTCAACTCATGTTGGTCAACTGTTCCTAGCACTTCTGAAAATATTCTGTAGCCAGTTTCATGCTGTGATGAGATGGTGAATGGCTTAAAATACATTCTGATCTGCCAGAAACAAATGTTCAGGATGGCCCCACCACAAAACTTCACTCCGAGTCTACACATGTTACATACATTGTGGAAGAACTAATTTTGAAATGGTTTGCTAAAGGTGGCAAATGCAAGTGCTACAGATTTTAAATGAAAATGCTCAATAACATCTGTTGCTGATGGGTTTAGTGAACATTCTTGAAGGTGAATAACTGAAAATGACACAGTCTGATGCAAAGAAGCCAAGAAACATACACTTCTGTTCTCCTTCCAACCATCGCAAAGTCTTTATTAGGCAGAATATTAAATTAAATCTGAACAGCATTTATCTCCTTAAATTAAATTTTTCTGAGTATACATCTGATAAAGTCCATTCCATTTTCTGTCTGACTTTTAACTGCTTGGTAATGCGGTGTCTTTTGCGAACTGCATACGGTAGGAAAAATATTATGGGATACTCATCTGAATTCAGAGTAAGGCATCCAAAATAAATTTGAGGAAAATGACCTTAATTCAGCAAACTGCTCCAGCTTTAAGCATGCAAACAGCCAACGAATCACATGCTTAAAGTAAGACTCATGTATGTGCTTCTTGCTAAATTAGGCAGAAATTACATCTCCATATCAAACGGCAGCAAAAGCCCAGAAAAATGCACAACAAAAAAAAACCACAAAGAAAAGATAACCGTGAAAGCTTTGGTTCAGAAGCAATGCTTTCTCAGATGTAACACAGTCCACATAAGGTCTGTTTTGTTTTCACTTAGCCACTTTTTTATTTATTGCTCAGTATCAAAAGGAATCAAAATGACATTGATTAAAGGCCATAGTGAGCTGTAGGTAATATTCATATAATTCTTTGAATAGTATGATGCACATTGTACGAACAAATTGAAATCATAAAAGACTGAAATAGGAGGGAATCACAGTATGATGCAATCATGTAAACAACAGCACATATGTATAGATTAATACAGATTTCCTTTGCCCACTTGACAGGCCTGATCAAAAGTAGCAAATATTTTAATTCTAACAAAGACTTGAGTTTTTTCTTTGAACAGGTGAATATATATATATAAAAATCTTATAGAGTGGATTAATATGTCTCTGCTGCTTTTCCTCTTGATCTTTAAGGCTTATCAGAATCCTCTGTCCTCCCACTGAGTTTATTGGTTACTTAGGAAAATGAGCTGAGCAAATAAATGTTCATTGTTTTACCTGAAAAAAATCCATTTATAGATTGCTGATATTCCCATGGAGATATGACATCAGATACTTTTGATCAGCCAGTAGGACATTAATAATTGGTATAGACCACTTATGAAAGACGTTTCAGCGGTTGACACCCCTGCAACTTCTTCCTCTGGAATTAAGTGATACATAAGAGCTGCAAAATGTGCCTCTCAGAAGTTGAAGACTGATCTGCTCTGTGAGCTTCTGTTCACGTGCAGAGTTGCACTGGATTTCATAAGGCTTTGTGTGAGATCAGCTATTTGAATAGGACAATCCAACTATTGAGACCTGGGCTGTGCAACACAGATTCAAACTGCCTCAGCGTACGGAAGTAGGACTGGTAGCTTGTTTTTAGAAACAACATCAACTTTGTAAAGGCCTACACTAACCTGGCAGCACGTGAATTTCTGCTTGAAGTACCAGGATTTAGGGCATCAATTTGGGGTTAATCGCAGTAACGACTGGTATTCAGTCTCAAGCTGGTCAAATAAGGCATGAATTCAGCAGGAAGCTCTGGGACAGGAGTTAATCTCTACGTCATAATACATGCTAAGATGTTTAAGTGTATTTGGTGCAATTACATCCAATTAAATACTTGGAAATTAGGTTCCCTGTTATATCATAAGGCCCCTGCTCTTCAACAGGATTGGTGCTGGCTGACATAGATAGTTTGGTCAAGATTCACAGTTCACACAGACTGCTCTCCAGGTACCAGAAGCTTCATATGCCCAAAACATGTTTGAAGACGGAGGCTTACATGGACAAAACAGAATTGTCTGCACAGTTTCACTCGGATGGAGAAGATTTATGTGATGCTTACGGTGGTTGATGCCAAGAACGAATTCATGTCAGTGTATTTACTGCTGAATCTGAAAACTTATGTTTAGCAAATGAAGAAGATGCCTTTGGTGTGTGAACACAATGCTAAGACACTCAGTGCCTTTCTGTCACGAGTTCTGGATTTTGATAACTACAGACTTCACTTCTATGTGCAGTCTGTCCTTTCCCAGCATTTTCAGTCTTCTAGGGGGTTAACTGTTATATTTTTTCATAAATAGGATTAATATATAAAATCTTTTAAGTGCAATAAACACAGAAAAATATAAAATATTTAAAGCCTGTGGCTTTCTCCCAGCATTTTGCCCATCTTCTATATCATCAGATAAAGGTGCAGGAAACACAGAAGTATGCTTCCAAGGAGGCTTGTAAATCGAAGCACTGGCTATTTTTGTGAACTATGACAGCCGCCATCACACCCAACGTATGCTGAGAGCTTTTGCTCGTATACAGAGAAAACAAAGGACACACAAGTTGGCTACTCTTTCGTATGGGAAGATTGAACAGAAAGAGAAAGCTGCCGACTTCCAGGGCAGAGTGCTTTTCTCAGACTGACATTCACATGATGTCTCCAAACTGCTTTGTTATGAGAATAAACACCAGGATTAAAAGCTTAAACTGGTCGGTTGATACTGGGGACAAAACTGTAGAACCACAGCCACACTTTACTACAAGCATTGGACTGTAGTACAAGGACAGTTTGAATGGTATTTC
>Ga0065711_1033968_pt1 | contig 24501 bp, 16 predicted proteins | sample Hoacrofraction12_FD_59098 | JGI IMG/M metagenome (GOLD analysis project Ga0065711, IMG submission 59098) | Hoatzin crop microbial communities from Cojedes, Venezuela - Epithelial fraction 12 v2 (version 2) | ecosystem: Host-associated > Birds > Digestive system > Esophagus > Crop | place...
ACGCGGGGAGGGAGCGGCCGCAGCCAGGAGCCGCCGCCGGCAGCGGGCGGGTGCTATGGCCCAGGCCAGGATCAGCGCCAAGGCCAGCGAGGGGGCGCAGCACCAGCAGCAGCCGCAGCAGCCGCAGCAGCAGCAGCCGCAGTCCGGCGGGCAGCTCCGAGGCCGCTTCTACCGCTCCACCTCCATGGCGGACCGCTCGAGCCGCCTGCTCGAGAACCTGGACCAGCTGGAGCTCAGGTGGGGGCCAAGCCGGGGGCCCCCCGGCGGGAGGGAGGGAGAGGAGCGGGGCCGGGGCTCCCTGAGCTGGGCGAGGGGGAGAAGGGGCCCGCTTCGTGCGGGCGAGGTTAAAAACGGCAGCCGCTGCTCCGAGGTGAAGCAGCGTGGAATACGAGGAAACAGGAGGCTGTGTGTGAATGTATGGAAACAGGCTTTTTTTTGCGCTCTCCGAAAAGCTGTGGTGGCTTTGTGGCTGTTCACGCCCCGTGGGGCCTCTCGCCAGAGAGGTGCGGCGCGCAGTGCCGGGACAGCAGCGGCCCCATGGCCGATGGCATCCCGCGTCCGTCCCGCGTCCGTCGGGCCGGCGATCCCCAGGAAGGTGCAGGGAAGCCGAGGGTAAAACCTCCGCGAAGCCCTCGCAGGCCTTCGAGTCGCGGTGCCGAGGGCTCCCGCGCCCCCCTGTGCGCTTGCGGGTTCAGCCGCGGTGTCCTCGTTACCCCCTGCGCTCGCGTCCACCTCCCCCCTGAAACGCAGCGCGTCCCCGAGCTGCGGGGTGAGGAGCGCCGCGTCCTGCGGCTCGGGTCTGTTTTTCCGAAGTAACTGCGAACACGATGCGTGTTTCCTCGTTGCGCCAAGGTGCGGCCGGCCCGTCGCCTCCTGCTACCCGATGTTCCCCAAATAATCCCCTTGTTTGATTTTATTTTTCCCCCCAGTTCAGCCGCGTGAGAGGTGATTCCTTGCCTGTAATCACCCTCCTCATCCTCTCAGCCCTGCCTGATTACACAGGGTCCTCTCCGAGGCAGCCGGCCGGCCGCGCAGGGTGCCGTGGGTGTACCGCTGATTCACCTCCTCCCGGTGCTGCTTCAGCGCGCCCTTTCCTTCATTACAGCTGCATATTGATCAGCGGCTTTCGCAGAACCGCCCAGACTGTTTCTAGGACTTTCCTGTAATTAGAAGAGCTCTGGGCGGCACAGGAGCTGTGTTTTCCCCTTTCTGCCTGCGTTACTTTGCATTATTCAGGAGCGGACTTTGTGGGCGCTCACATCAGCCTTTCGCTCAGCTTCATTACGCTTCCTTCAAGTCCTTCGCAGACTGCTCCAAATTTGACTAAACAACGTCGCTGTCTGCAGACAGGTCTCGCTGCTCACATCCGGGTCTAGTCCGTGAATGTATAATTACAAAATGAGCAGCAGAGTATGCAAAAAGGTGTTTTAAGTTTGCTGAGCGACTCTGAAAGAAAGCAGACGGTTTGGTTAACCAAGATATTAAACCCCCAGTTAAACGTCCCAGTTTGCTGTGGGTCTTTCCAACAGGTGTAGTTCCGAATGCGGCAGAATTACAAAAAAAAGAGTTAAACTAATCAAAGTCACTCAAGTCTTGGTTTTTTTCTCCGCGCAGCTAATCAGCGTGCCTCAGTTCAGAGTTATTTGCATGGCAGGAGGAAGAGCTTCCACACTTCTTCCTTCTCCAGCCGGTTTGGGCTTAGCTGTAGACCCTCGAGGTGTTACTTGTAAATATTGTCAGTGGAAATTTCTCGAAGTGAGCTACAGCCTGTGATGAAACCCCTCAACAGCCCTCAGTCCTCCAGTTGCTTAGGATTGCCCGAAGCCCACGACACCGCTGGTCCCATCGGAACCGGTCTGGTTTCAACAGCTGCCCCTCTCCTCCCTGCCCTTCCACCACCGGCGCTGCCGCTCTGGCAGCGACGGGGCGTTTGCGCACCTCCCTGCGAGGTGTTTGCGGAGGGACGCTCTCCTGCGTGGGAAAGGGGGATCAGTTTGGCTGCCAGGGGGCAGCGAGGGGGGCAAGTGGCACCTGTGTGTGTGTGTCCCTTGGAAGGGTCTGGGCTGTCACGGTGCCCGGCTGTGTCGGGAGCAGCTGGAAGCGGGACCAGAGTCTCTGCTCGTGAGTAACGGTGTTCTGGTGGTTGCGTGTGAGTGAATGCGCTGTCCTAGGTGTAATGATACAGGAGAGAAGTCAGACCTTTGTTTATTTATTTTTTTTAAATTTTTTTTTTTTCTGTACTTTTCCTCCTGTTCTCTTTCGGAACAACCGTATTCCACCGCCATTCATCGGTGTGCTCGTGGGACCGCTCGCCTGAGGACGGGCGCTCGGCTGAAGCAGCTGAGGACGCCAGGGTGAAACCCCCCGCTTTGTCCCCGGCCAGTGTGCTCAGCTCCGTTTCAGGGAAAAAGCTGCACCGTCTCCAGACGTTTCCTTTTTCCTCTCAAAGCTGGTCTGCACCGTGGGCTTTGATGGCGAGCTGTGGAAGTCAGTCAGCAGCTCGGAGGACGGGGTGGCTGCAGCTGCCGTAAGAAAGCGGGTATCGAGTTTCTCATCCGGGAAGGGGAGCGCAGGCTGGTCCACCTGTTCTGTGGCGGAACGCTCCGCTCATGGGAATGGTATGCAGGGAAGAAAGGCACTGCGCCGCCAGTCGCGCTCCGACCGGGGAACATCAGACGCAAGGAATGTTTTTTTTAGTGTTAGGTAATAGATGGAATATGTAGTCGATGTTCAAAGCGACAGATACGCTCCAAGGAAAAATACAATTGGATGTTTGCATCTGTTAGAAAAAGGCCATACTGTTGCATTGAGATAATTGATAATCAGGCATAAATATGAGTATTTCATGTTCTCTTTGCCTGCTGTTCTTTGGTTGGTTGGATTTTTGAGACTTGGACTGTGTTTCCACCCTTTTCCACAGCAGTCACCTCCCCCAGAGGTTCATCTCTTCCAGTCTTTTTTGTGTGTGTGTGTGCATGTCCCACCGCAAGACAGCAAAGATTTACGCAAACCGATGAAGTTTTAGGACTTTTTAGGAACGACGAGCTGAGCGGGAGGTGTGGCCCTGACACTGGTGCAGCGAGTAAGGAGGGAAAGGGGCGCAGTCACTGCCGGGCCGGGGTCTCTGCCTTGCCTTGCGTTGCCTTTCTCGGGCCGTTGCCCCTCGTCTTCTGTGCGCGTGTGTAACGCCCGCCTGCCCCTTCGCCCCCGTGGCAGGGGCTGCTGCCCCTCCCTCACGTGCCGTTACACGGTGCCGGGGTTGGTATGCGCTCGCTTGGCTGCCACTCACGGAAGCAAACACACTAAAATTAAAATCCCGGGGGATTTTAGTTGTGTGGCGCTCTGCACGGCCGTCGAAAAAGTGGTTAAAATAATTCCCAGGAAGCAATTACTGCAAATAAAATAGTTCTCAAGATTAGGTCGTATAAATTTCTGTAAAATAATGTCAGTCAAAGCTCTGATTGGTGAGTGGTGGGGGGTTTTTTTCAGTATATGATCATTAATTCCGATAATTCGGCTTTTAGGTCCAATCTGGCATAGCAGGAGCTGGCTTTTGGAAGCAGTGGTGTTTCAGGCACTCTCTGTAGAATGGCACCGGTTCAGGATGCGGCTCTGCAATGCAGTTTTTCCACGTTCTTCATAGGACCCAGCAAAGCCTATGGAAATCAGGGGCTGATCCACCTGCTGAAGGCAGACCTTTAGTTTTCAAGTCAGTAGAGTGATACACCGAATCTGATGTAAAAATACCATTAAAGTTGAAATTCTGCACTTCCAGATTTTAACGCTAAGCTTTCCGGGGACCACACTGCATTTTTTAAACGGTGAAAATACTAGTTTTTCTAAAAAGGCACAGCAAGGCAGTTATGAAAATATTGCTAGACTTGCTGAATTATAAAGTGCAGACATCTGAAGTATGAAATGACTCCACCTGCCTCCCTGCTTTTACTAACCAGTCCAAAATAATAATTAAAAGTATTTGCTCTTGGCAAGAATTTGCATTGCATTAACTTCTCCCACTCCTCCTCAGAAGGAACATGAAAGGCAAGGCCCAGAGCTGGTGCTTTCACTGGCTAAATTAGGCGAAGTGTTTTGTGAAACAGAAGCATTTAGTCAGCAGACTGCATGTGAATTGTGACTATTTATATCCTCAAATGCTCCCGTTCTGCCTTTTGTCGTTCTCTTTTCTCTTCCTGCTGTTCTTCCGAGGTTACCTGCCCTCAGCCAGCCTCGGAGGACGGAGCAGCACCCAGTACCCATCTCAGCAGATAAGCCCTTATCGATAGAGGCAGTGGTGATGAGGCAGCACCATCTTGGGGCTGTGTCCAGTAATGTTGAAGAGCACAGAGTGTCTCAGAGACTTAACAGTGTTTTGGTTTGTTTCCCCTTTTCTGGCCAGGTTTAATAAACATTTTGGGATGATGAATTCCCGCGCTGCTTACAGCAGCTAGACCTCCCGAGCTGTGCGGTGAAGGCACCCAGCAGCCAGGTTCATGGGATATTTTGCTTTTCTGTGGGGTCTGGGAATGCAGAATTGACATTTTTTGGCACAAGTCTTGCAGCCAGTTGCAGCTTCGCAAGCCCCCTGTGAGCCCCTATCCTCAGGTCTCCAGGGCAAAGCCAGGGGAGGGGGACATTTCCCTCTTGTCCCCAGTCTCCAAAGTGGACAGTTCCCAGAGCATAGAATCACGAAGGTTGGAAAAGACCTCTAAGATAATCAGGTCCAACTATCAACCCAACCCCACCACGCCTGCTCAGCTATGTCCTGAAGCGCCACGTCTACGCGCATTTTGAACACCTCCAGGGATGGTGACACCACCACCTCCCTGGGCAGCCTGTAGATGACTCAGCTGGATGCAAAAGCCCTCTCCCTAAAGCCGCGGCAGGGAGTAAGAGGTGAATTCAGGATCTAGGCTCGGATTTCTAGCGCGGTGTTGTCACATCACCCGGTGGGCCTGTACCTTGCGCCACGAGGAGGAGGGCAGCCGGCGGGCACGCAGCCACGCAGCACGCTGAGTTAACCAGCGAGAGCAGTTTCTGACGGGTTTTCCCCTCACCCCCACCGTGCGAGTTTCAGCACAGGGAACTGGATGGGAGAAGGGGACCTGTTTTAAGAGGGACCAAGTTTCCTGCTTCCGTGGAAGCCCAGAAATAGGAGCTGCTCCCGCAGACGCTTGCTCCTTCGCTGTGTGACTCACAGCGAGCGTCGCTCCGTGGGAAACACCAGCAACCGTGAGGGCAGGCGGCCCAAGGCACAGCACCCCGGGGGAAGAAGCCCTTGTGACGTTGATAAAAGCACGTGAGCTTTGTCCCTCTCTCTCTCCCTCGGGAAAGGGGTCTCTCGGCTACAAGGCGGCGTTGGAGTTCTCCAGAGCGTTTGTTGCTCTGTGGGTGGGTTCTGCGCTGCTGGCCTGGGGGCGGTGGGAGACCCAGAGCCCCTTTCTGCTTCCAGCCCCGCAGCTGCAGCCTTCACCCCCGGGGTTCCCCGACGGGGACTCAGTCCCTTTCTCTTCTCGTTAAGCAGCTGATAATAATTGCCAATTAGCTGCAGGACTTCTGCTGCGGGGCTGTAGTACCGTCAGGCTCTGGATAGCCAGACTAACTGCAGAGTAGGATAGAACAGCGCTGCCAGTACAATAAAAGATTTAAGTCTGATCGAATCACTGCTGTTTTGGTTTTTTTTTTTCCCCATTTTTTTTTTCAAAATTATATTGAGTCTTGAAAAGTGAAGTTAAGATACGGGAGAAGGTCTTGAAATCGGAGAGTCTGGCTCACGGATAATTGAGGACTGTACTTCTTAAGCTGAAGTTTAAAAAAGCTGTTCTTGGCAGCTGTGTAGGTGAACGGCTATTTTGTTCTTTAAACACTTTGTTTGGTTCTGCCACGTTTAGGGTAGAGGCTTTCCGTGACGCAGCGTCTGCCATGGAACAAGAGAAAGAAATCCTGCTAGAAATGATCCACAATATACAGAACAGCCAGGACATGAGGCACATCAGTGAAGGTGAGACGCTGCTTTGCTGTACCCTCCCAGCCGACCCCCGGTGCCTCAGAGAAGTTGATAATGACGATGATTAAATATAGCTGAAAAACTGGCGTTTTATTGGCTTTGACTACCAGACAGGCAGGAGCACTACGAAGCGTACGGCCTGCAGGAACCTGGGGATTAAGATCGGTCGTGGTTGTGTAACATACGGCTTTAAATATATTCCCTAACTCTGTATTTTTCATACTAGGTGCTTTGAATTGCTGGTTTATTGGCTCTTCAAGAGCCTACATGTCAAATGTCCATATTTTAGGAAAAACCTAAGTTTTCAGAAAATAGAAAACCAGTTTTTTTCATAGCCCCCAACTGCATCTGGTAGTCAGCAATGAGGTTTTCTCTCTGCAGCCTCCTGGGGTACTGCCTAAATCTCCCTCGCAGTGGCACGGAAGGTCCTGGACATGCCTGTCCCGTTAATGAGTAATGCTTCCCGATAATATCGTATGCTTGGCTTTGCTGTGCACAGCAAGCATTGTGGCAGCAGCGGAAAAGCATTGCTTAGGTTTTTAGTAGAGCTTAATGCCTCACTTAAAAGCAGAAGACGCTAGCTTCTGCGAAATTGCTAGGACTTGGGCAAATGCGAATAAACCCTCATTTCTGGCCCCTGGAAAGCTTGTTGATTGTCACTCACTTTCAGAAAAACCAAGCTGGTTAGTGTGAATTTGTAGCAGTTGGATGTCTTGATGATGTTACTCGCACAGGAAAGTGTTCACCTGTAACCCAGAATACTTTCTTGTTTTCGGTCTAGGTGAGAGAGAAGAACTTAATCTGACTGCTAATCGTCTGATGGGCCGAACCCTGACAGTGGAGGTTTCTGTGGAAACCATCCGCAATGCCCAGCAGCAGGAATCCCTGCTGCATGCCACGAAGATGATCGATGAAATTGTCAATAAACTTCTCGACGATTTGGAAGACGCCAAAATCCGCTTAATGTCGCTTTACGGCGCCTGCACATCTGACGTGCCAGCAGGACCCATCGACCAGAAGTTCCAGTCTGTGGTTATCGGGTGTGCCATTGAGGATCAGAAGAAGATCAAAAGGCGGCTAGAGACTCTGCTCAGAAACTTGGAAAACTCTGAGAAGTCAATCACATTGCTGGAGCACCAGAAATCATCTGTTCGACAGTCTTGCAACAGCAAACAGGATTAAACTGCCCTCCTGGCTGCTTCTGGCAAATCGCGGGACGAGCGAATCTCCATAAGGAAGCACACAGAAGCTAAGAAAAAAATTCTCCATGCAAGCACGCGCGTATATACGCACGCACATGCACCACAGTGTCTTCGATGGCGAGGTGCGAGCATTTAACGGGTTTTGGTAGCACTGGCATTTTCTTTTGGCAGTAAGGAACGCTGGCGGGAGTTCTCCTGTAGAGTCGGTACCGCTCTGTTGCAAATGGTAATTGTGCTTCTGCTGAACTGTCAGCAAGTGTCAGAATCTAGCCTTTCCTCCGTTCTCCTGGGGTGTTTTTTTTTAAACTGAAGTTGTTTCGTCACGTGGTGAGACTTCAGCCTTTCTCTGCTGTATACATAGTGTGCGACCTAGACTTTTTTTGGGGAAAAAAGACAAATCGTGGCAATAAATCAAAACCATTAATAAACTGTATATTGTATTTTCATAAACACCACACTGTCCTACTCATTACCATTTATAATTTTAATAATTTAGCACTACTCCTAAGTAGATCACAGTACTTCAAAGAGACGGATACCTCCAGTCTGTAACTGATAGTGTAGATTTGACTTACGCTGGCCTAAGTTACCGGCTTATTTTCAAAATCCCTGCTTCTGTTTGCCTTCCACTTCCCTGACTCCTGTGTTGCCTGCCCCCCAGGAGGTCTGCGATGCAGCCATCGCTACCCCTGCTAAGCTTTGCGATGCCACAGCCATCAAAGATCCCGTAACTCTGAGCAATCGAATTCTAAAACCAGTGACACCGTCCTTGGAGCTTCTTGCACACAGTCCTACCTGTAGGACACAGCAAGTGACACTTTTTTTTTTTTTTTAACTGTAGTTTCACACTGCCTCTCTTAAACATGTATCCCTGTTAAAGGAACTCAAAATAGCTCAACAGAGTTGGCATCATACATGTAACAGATCAACAAAAGAGCAGATTCAAGTTTTTCACAATTTTCAAGATTTTGCTATTGGCTGTCAAAAACCTGATCGCAGTAGACAAAGCTCAACAGGCCTAGGCCAGCTGGGACAAAGGTGGGGTAAGATAAACCAATGAACTTTTGGTCCCGTTACCTCCTGAGCACTAAGTCAGGGCTGTGCTGACCTAAAAAATGCCTGACTATAAAAATGCGGGTTTTCTCACATTTGTGTTTTTTCTTTCCTAAAAGATGGCCAATTAATCCTTCCTGGGGTGTTCAGCAAGCAAATTGTTCTTCTGTGTGCAAAACTGCATGCAAGAGGAAGCAGGAGTGTATGGCCTTCCCCATTCCCGAGACAGCTGGGTACAAGGCGAGCTGTGTTCCCCCAGTTATCCATTTCTTTTCGGAAAACGCATCAGGCCTCCTTCCTCTCTCAGTAGCACTTCAATGCCACTTCCGATGTCTACAACCAGTCACTTAAACCTTGTCTCTGTATCAGCCAGACCAATGATTAAAAATAAAATGACCAGAAAGAGCAGAACACAATCTGCGTTTTGTATCTGAACTGCGTGGTGGAGAGATGAGCTCCGGGACAGCGTTCCTGTTCAGCTGGCACGCCCGCACTGGCTCCTCTGAGGGTCTGTGACGCGTGTGGCCTTGGAGCCCAGCTCCTTGCAACACACGGACTAGCACTGGGCACATGAGTTTCTCGAGCAGATTGAGGCTGCACAGCTATAGCATTAGAGCAATTTTTTTGCAATTTTAATACACTGACAATTTAATATAACCACAAAAGCAGTGACCTGTAACAGACCAAACAGTAATCAAATAAACACGTTTAAGTTGCGTGATACAACTCGTGTTCACTTAAGAGAGAACAGCAGAATTGACTCGTAGGGATTTTACAGGAACGGCGTACACAGAATATTCAGTTTTAAACATTTATTTTTTCCACTTGAGGATTTACTGTAAGTTGTGTTGACTTTTTTCCCCTAAAAATATATTACAATTTCTTGAGATCATGACAGTGCTAAACCCAGTTATGTACATTATCTGCTGTAACCATTTAGATGCACGTGAACTTGCAAATAAGTCATCTGTTAGTAACAATGCATCTTTATCCTCGCACTGAGAGCAGTATTTCTCCTGGTCCAGATTAATTTTTAGTTTTTTTGACCAACTTCAGTCGGCTCTGCTGAACACCATTTCTCTCAGTAAGAGAAGAAAGAATACTCACTCCACAAGCTCTTCACCAGTATTACCCTACCACGAGAAACCTGAGAATAAGTCTAGCTCAGGACTGGGACTCCCCTTGGCTCACACCGAACACTTCTTCCACGCGGAACTGTGGGAAAGCTGCTCTTGCTCTGTTACAGCACCTTTCATCTCAAATCTTAACATTACTGCATTTTTTCTTTTATAATTTTGATAACCTGTTTGGATGCCATATTTACCAGAGGAGTATTTTTTTCTGCCAGTACTATTTGGGCATTAAAAAGAAGATGTGCATGACTGCTGCTTGCTACGACAAGCTGGGAAGGTCGCTGGGATGGGCTCCCAGCTGCTGGGCCACGCTTTGCTCTCTGCGCTCGGGCGCTGCAGCTGCGTTACGCTCAGAAAGCAGCAGGGGCTTCGGTACCGGCACTGGGGTCCAAGCAGCAGGTGCGCTGGTTTGCTGTTGGACTGAACTCCCATAGGAGGGTTCCGCAGTGCCAAGAACTACTTCTGCTGTTGACTGGTAGCTATCGCCTTCAGCCGATGAGTTAGCGGGTGCAACGCGCAGGCTGACGGAGCGTTACGCACGGAGCCCTGCCTAACCTCCTGGCAGTACAAGGGGTTCAGCTGCTCGGTTCCCTTTAGTACGACACACATCTACGGAAGCGATGCAAAGGAAAGTTACGTGTCAGACAGGCTGTAGCCCAATAATGGACAGAAAAAGAACGACAAATTTTACTGAAGCATAAAAAAATGAAACAGGAAATGAGACGTGGTAATTCAGGCATTTTGACTAAAAAAGGTAAGCGTTGCCTTACAAAACACTGAAAATAAGAAAGCTCCAAAATTGTCTTAAGTGGAATATTTAATTTTTTTTAAATTAACCACACACACACAAGCACAAAAATCTTAGTGTGATCAGTCTTACAACTTTGAGACTTGTTATTTCCAGCTGGAAATACATCGCTAGCATTACTGCTTTGCACCGAACAATGCCCCGCTTACTGGGTGCACACCCATTCACTGAATGGATACAACACAGGAGGGACGGATGCTTTAGTGCCAGACTCTTCAGTCAATGCTTCTTCCACTACAGCATTAACCATCACTGACGTTTTCTACTAGTGGTAGCACTATCAGCTGAAAGCAAAGAATTCTGGCAAGATTCGGCCAATTCAGCCAACGAGCTATCCCAGGGATAGCAACAGGCAGGCCGGGAGTGCAGCGAGCTCAGTCTGACACAACAAAGCGCCGTGTCTCGTGGCAGGAACACCTGCGGCTCCTAACCCGGGATGCCCGCCTGCCACAGGAGTAGCAGAGGGCTGCAGCCTCTTCCACAGGCAGGAACACAGATGCGCACAGAAGGGTGTCTGTTACCAGCCCTGCCCCTGGAGGTAACGAAAACATACGGCATTTTCATGAGAACACTTTGAGAATGGGGCAATGCTTACAATAAAAATTATTCACAAGGGACAAAACGAGGGCTGAACGTTTAGGCACGTCTCTTCATCCCATAGGCAGAAGTTTCTCCCACTGAACAGTGATGCGAATACCTAAGGATTCCTGCAATGTGCAAGTCACCGGGTTCGCATCACACACTAACCCCAGCAGGATAAAAATCAAACTTTCAAGCAGTGTACATGCAGAGCACTCTCCAGAAACACACTGATTTGGACAGTCTCCATCTCAGTCGCACTGGAGAGCAAGCACTGCAAAGTCACACCAAAGAAAGAGCCACTTCAGATTTAAGATGGGAATGAAATGAAAACTCAATGTCACCCCATGCTGCAAATATATACTCCTACGTTAAAGTATGCGTACTGAATTTCAACATACCCCAAATTTAGCAAGTCTATCAAGTATCCACCTAGGAAAATTTCTACTGAGTTTTAGTCCTTAAAAGAGTTGTTTGTAACAACAGACCTTAAGTACAAATGGCTTATGTAATAGTACAATGTCTACAGTATAACGTTTAATAGTACAAATGGTCATTATATGTAATAAAGACTTATTTTTCAGTACTCAACAAAGTCAAACAAGGCAAAAAAGATGCTTCAGACACTTTGTGGTTTTGTTTCTTGTTCAAGAAAAATGAATTAAAAAAAAGTGAAACCAGCAGACAGACATGTAGAAGTTCCCATATGAAAACCAGTTGTTAAAATTCTTCACGCCTACACTCTGTCGTACATCCTGAAGCTGTAAGGTGGCCCCATGATGTCCAGTCAGAGTCTCATCCTCGGCACCTTACTTCTCAAATTGCTAAGACGGATAGGACTCGACTCCATTTATACATACATAAAGTGATTAAATGCACTTGTTAAAAAACTAAAGGCCTTTATCCAAGAGAAAACACAGGAAACATTACAGTGAAGAGCACACAGCTTTGATGCAACAGCAAAGGGGATCGGGAGCCTCGAAGGCCGCCTTCTTGCCAGCAACAGGAGATGCTCCTACAGCTCGTCAAAGAAATAACCGTACTCGGTAGAAAGTGTGATGCAGTAAACATCAAATACAGAGTTCAGAGATCTTTAGTGTTTGTGCATAACTTGCCACCCGCTTCTCTCCCTGCAAACAGCAGGGAAAATGAGTACGCTTCAGGTTTCACACTCATTGACTTAGGAACAAAGTCAGTCAAGCTTCCTACATGAGTTCACACAGTGAAAAGTCCTTCCTCCAAAAATATACAGGATCACTTGACTCCTTTTCATTCTCATACACCATTTAAAAAAAACTATTTTAAAACTCTGATTTTTTTCAAGCAGCATATTTTGCATTCATCACTGGCAAGTTTGTTGTAGAAATCCTAGAAAGTTAAAATCATATCATACCATACAAAAACATGTAAACAAAATGGATATTTTTTTAAAAGGCATGCATGCTCTTGAAGAGGATTAAAATGTGTTTATTTTTGGTCAATAAAGATACCTTGCTTAGCATTTTTAAAAGCACCTTAGTGATTTAGGAGCCTAAGCCCAAATAACTAATTTATATTTGGGCTCCTGAACATCTAAATCAATTCTGTAAAATTACTTAAGCACTTTGAAAAATTTTTGCCATGTCTTCAATCTTGCAGAATTAAGATTTTCTGTAAGCAGCAGCTAAAACCATTCAAGAATGTGTCATTAATGTCATGAAGTCATCAGCAGCAATTTTTTGGATCCTCCATAACTAACTTTATGGTATCTATGAAAAATTTTTCCAAGGAAGATAAGTATTTTGTGACCCCACTTTGCAAGTTCCTTTTTCATAGACCACAGAGGATACAACAATCAAATTTGAACAGGAATGTGATTATATTCTATGTTCCTTCTGAACAGATATCAGCATGAAAGACTCTGTTATTTGTTCGACCTGTTAAGACTGAGAAAGACAAACTTACAAAAACATCTGTAGCACAGCATTAGTTAAAAAGAAGGAGCATTTTTGGCACCATCCATTTTTAAATCTAAACTTTTAGGCCCAAAGTACAGCAAGTTAAACATACACAGTGGCAGCTGGGAAAGCCTCATCTGGAATGCAACACTTTTAAAGGAAAATTTTTGGGGGAAGATGCTATTTGATGATCATTAGCTGATCTCCGAGTAACGTATACACTGGAATTTAGCCTAGATATTCATACCAAATGTTCAGATATATACCTTAGCACTCATATATAAAATAGGAGTATACTGCACCAACAGAACTGCCAGAATCCACATTAATATAGTCAGGCATAAAATGTAGTGTCTTCTTTTTGCTCTTCATTTATCTTCTTAGCTTCCCAACTAACCAATTCTAACATTTTCTTTGAAATTTAGCTGCAAGGTTGCTACTTTACCTTGGGCCATAGTGTTATGGTCTGTACCTATACTTGTAAGTACGATCCTTATGTTAAATGTGCTTCGCAAGTCAGCAATACCTAGTTCATAGCTCTGTAAATAATTCCTTGGAAAAGGAGAAGCTTGCCTAATTTTTACAAAGTGCATGGGGCAGCCACGGGTGTGTGCTTTGCCACCAGGTGTCTCACTCCACACACCAAAAAACACGGCATCAGCAAGTTTGTATAAATCCGCCCTCTACCAAGGATCCCGTAGGCACAGGATTCGCTAAAGCGCTGGTAAAAATACCTCTACGGCTGGCTTTATTCTGCACGCAACTGCACAACTTCACCCAGTTCACTGCCTTGGTTTGTCTTCCTCCGAAAGCGCTCTAAGGTATGCTGCAGTTGCTAAAAGGACTTCTGGTTTTCTTGGTCCTCTGTTTGTTTGGTCGAAGGTTGATGACATCCCCACCATTAAGAGTGCTAGAATTTTGGTTGGAGTGACTTCCACCAGCCGTATTAAAAACACCTACAGAATTTACAGACAAGAAGAGAGTTTGTATTTCTTTACTACCTGCAGCACAATACATTAACACTTAAGACACAACGCTTACTAAGGCATGTAAGTGCACCTCAAATGCATACTCTAGTTTTTAAAGGCTTTATCTATTTCTGGATCAGTTTTGCAGCTAAAGTTGAAGTAGAGCCAGCTGGCATTACTATCGGGGCAGTATTTACAGCTGGTAATTGAAGGGCAGCACACGCACTCATCTGCGTATGTGTATGCTACTAATTGCACGGTAACAAAGTTCTGGTTACTTGAGTAATATAATAAACGAGAAAAACATGACAATTTTGAAGTCAGAAACCTTACTGAGATAAAGGTAAGGAAAAAGCCTGAATAAAAAGGGAGTGCTTTAAGCAAAATAAATGAACTGACTCAGAAATGCTTTAAAGAAGGACTACAGAAGTCCAGTGCTCCCTTACAAAAAGCAGTTTACAAAGACCTTCTGATTACATGCCAGATTCTTTCATCGTGAGTCTCTTGTATATCCACACCAAGATGAGTAACACCGACACTAATTACATTAAAAAACCCAACAAGCAGCCTTTCTCAAGTCCTTACACAATGTTTGTTTAAACAGATTTAATAAAAGGGCACTTGCCAGACTTTAGCTAGAAACTTTAGTACATCAGTTTGACAATCTTGTAACTTCAGAGTCATAAAGTTATTTTACAGAAGGAAAGCAGACAATATCTTTAGCAAGGTAATAATTGGACCCTGATTCACCTTGTATTAACTCCATAAGGAAACAGACGAGACAATAAGCTTTGATGGCACAAAATACTGTTTTTTGGTTTTCTATTACAGTATACGTACCAATCTTATTACTGCTTGTATGTACTAGTTCTGGATCTTCAGCTGTTTGTTGCTTGAGCCTTTGAAGATACTTATCAGCCAAATACTTAAAAACTGAAATGTTAAAAAGAAAAAAGGTACTTCAGCATATGCTTAAAAATAATCTTCATATCCAAATTCTGCATGGTGTCAGAAGTGCATTCAACACCACAGGTTTAGCGTGATCTGGTTAAGCGATTCTCTCTCGGCAGGCCTGTGTACCTGAGCAGAATCCGGGTGAGCCCAGTGCCCACCCAGGTCTTACAGTTTGCAGTACTAGGGTCCTACACAGCAGACAGAAACATCTCAATGCTCCTGTAGCAAAGCTAGCACACACATCTTGTCAAATGTTCCAATTCATGCAGCTTGTAACTTTCTAAAATTATGTAGGAATTTAATATATATATTTTTTACAAGAAGCCTTAGAATAATAGCAGTCGTGTAAAGTAAGGCTATTAATAAAACTTGACAGCAACATTTTTTTAATTAACTAATCCTACCCTCATTCGTATCGGTGTATAGAAAGTCTGCCCAGGATTCTGAAAAAATCTGCAACTATAGAGGAATTTTCAGAACCTATATATATTACTGTTATTTACATTTGTAATTAATAGCTCATGTAAAGATGATACAGAAACATTTTACATTTTCTCTTGTAGATGTTTTTTTCCCCTGAAGTGAACGACATTAACAGAGGAGAAACAATCAGTTTACTATTAAGTTTGTCTGATAAAATATAAGTTATCAGAGATGATAATTCATGATTATTCAAACCTACCCCACATAAGATAGTGACTGAATTTTATACAGTACTCTTACGAAATTAAATATATACACTAAAAAGCGATACTTGAGAACTCATAAAATATTATCAGTAGACAAAAGACTGCAAGAGATCCAGTCTTTTAATGTACTTTACTCAAATACAACTGAACTATGAAATAATTGTATATATCCATTATTTATTAGCTACTAACAATTACAAAATAATCTGTTCAACAATTTGTATATTGTAATAGTTGAACTTCTACACATCATTTCTGTACAAGCTCAGTGCTTCCTGACAGTCACTAGAACTCAGCAGCCTTAACACACAGGCACTTCTAAATACTGAAGCTATGCACCGTTTGGGGAAGAGAAAGGAAAGACACACACAAAGAAACAGGCCAAACACACTGACACCAAGAATTCTAGCTATGTTTAAAGCGTGCTGCTAAGAAATACAAAAAGGATTGCCAACAGCATGCGACAACATGGGAAGTAACAGATCAGCTCCGAACTAGAGAGGTGTACAGTGCTGCACAGCGGAGGGCAGGACAGACACCGACTCTGCTGCGACTCGTACCTTCAGTGACGTTCAGGTCTTCCTTCACAGATGCTCGGTAGAACCTTAATTTCAGCTTTTTTGCCAGTGCTTCCGCCTCTTCACTGCACAATGGAAGAAGATTTTGTAAATACTGATTTGTTATTATTTGTCAGTATTTATTCTTGCAGGCAGAATGCTTTGCGGTAAGTTAAACATGGCAAGATGGGTTAAGAAACTCAGTCAAAAAGTACCTGATCCTCCATTTCTTTACCGTATCTCCACTATAACAAGAACGTATTTTACATGTAGTTTCTTTATGACCAAAAGTAATTGCTTTTCAATATTTATTGACTTCACTAAAATTTCCCAAGGGTTCAAAGACAGGTGTCAGTAAAACCAAAAGGAAGGAGGCTGTCATTAACAGCACTAGAATCAGAACAAATACCACTGCAAAGTCAAAGCAACAACAAAAAAGTAATCCTTAAGTGTATTTTAATAAAGCAGCAGACCATGCAATCAGATGAGTGCAGAGATGAAATCAAGGATTACTTTTTTCTGTGAAGCGAAAGAGAGCTGTGCTACATTTTAAGGAAAAGCTGACAAAACTTATGAAAATTTCACCAAGGCAAATCGCGTCATCAGAACAATGAAGTTACTGAGGCAGATGGAGTATTCCGAGAGCAAAACCTAAGTGACATACCATGAATAAAGGAGGAGTTCAAACGCAATTTTGCTTTTCCTTTGAAAAATCCTCAGTATTCTTTGCAGAGGGAGTAGAAGCTGATTTATGCCATCAATGATAGCAAACAGAGAACAAAGAAAGCCAGTGCAGGAAACACAAAAAGAAGAAATAATTTAAGTCTTTCAGGAAGATGGTAGAAATAAAGAGGTGGAGAATGATCAGCTTCATCATGCAGTATTTTCTACATTCATACATGCTGCGGTAAATAAAAGTTAGCATTTCTTAAGCTGATTTGTGGAAAGAAGGAAATCAGTCATATATACAAAGGCAGAATGAACTGACAGTACTTCTTCATCATTTTAGAAAGCATTCACTAGCCAAACTAGACAACATAACTTTGCTGGTGCACAACACAGTTTAACCATAACTGTAAATTTTAACAGGACAGCAAATTTACAGGTTCAGAATTTCTGACTAAAAAAAAGCGAGTGAATCGTATCATGGCACAACCAAACTCTTCATGCTATTCCTCTGGTTTTTTGGCTGACACTTCACAAGGTGGCGTGAAGCAAACAGAAAGCTCCCAGCTTGGCAAGTACATCTGCCCAAGTAACTATACTCATGCAGCAATACCTGTCACCTCTGCTTCTAGGGCATGTTTTGATGCAGGGCATACGTTTGACAGCCTAGATATCGTTAAATCTTCACCAGAAACTCTCACAGAATTTTTTTTTTAAATGTCTGTATACAGGTGGCATATATTGTTCTTTAAAAACAGTAAGATAGAATTCCTACTTCTTTATACAAGAGTCATCAAGAAGATCAATCTTATTCTGCACAAGAACTGTGGGAATGTCTCCAACTTCAGTCACAACTTTCTCCTTCCAGGTAGGGATTGCTTTGAAGGACTCTCTGTCAGTTGTAGAAAACACAAGAACACATGCTTGGGCTCCTGAAAATATATAAATCAATTACAAATACAAATAAATACAAATCAACCAACAAACATTAAAAAAAAAAAAATCATATGGAACGTATTTCAAATATGAGGGATTTTTCAAGTTTCTCCCATAAAAGTGCACTTTCACCACCAGCTTGTGTCAAACCAGCGGTCATATATTCCCCAAATGAAAGCAGACTGCCATATTATTTCGATCATTATACCCACTCTCCATGACAGCTACAGGTCTGTTACCTTTCACGGTATTTCCAACAAGGTGCATGTATACAGGGGAAAGTGGTAAGAGGGGCTGTGGAAAGGCTGGAAGAAGGGAAAGGGAGGTTTTCTCACTGCTCACTGTTTTCCAGACAGGTTAATGGAGGCCAGAAGGCAAATATTTTTCCCTTTGCAGTATCTGTAAAGCACACTTCACATTATTCTCTGCGCTACAGTAATTTGGATTTTAAAAAGAAGAAAACTTCAAAGTTTTCAGAGAAAGTTTTGACTATTTCAAGTACATTTTTTTGTAGCTTTTTGGAGAAAATAAATGTATTTCTAATTCATACTCATTGTATCACAGCACTATGATAAATTATACAAAATGTTTTGTACCACTTTTATTATGGTTTTGTAACAGCCTCAGCAAACAATAGTTAAAACCCATGGATACTGAGAAGGTACTTCCACACTTGAAATACCAGTTAGTGGTCTTTGGACTGTCCAGTAGCCCTTTATTATCTTCAAGAAACTACTTTTCTTTGCACATAAACACATGGAGAAACACTTTATAATTTATATTCCTTCAATATACTTGATATTTAGTAACAGAATGTAAAAGGAATAGCTAGCTAATGTCTTTGAGACTCTGGTATTATCTTGTGGCGAACAGCCCAATCTAAGTACATATAGCATGAAAAATTATTTCATCAGCATGAATTTTCTTTTATCTATGAGTTTCACCAAGTATCTTCCATTCCTGTATTCTGTTTGTTTTTGCATTTCTTTGACACAAAGCACTCAAGTTCTTTTATTTGGTTGCCTTTTATTTATCTTTTCAAAGCCAAGTTCAGCCTATCTTTACAAAAGTTTTCCTATGCTCTTTAACATTCTTTCACATGCCATTAAGACCCTTCTGCTACAGTTTTATACAGAATAATAACTGCCCTCAGAATTTCCACTCAGGCTCAACCAATAAAACAGCAGCAATGTAGTCTTCCATGATTTTCCCTACTACTTGTGTTCTAAAATGTTGGGTTTTTTCCCCTAATGTCCACACCACATTCTAACGTATGGCCTGCTCTAGGTGACCCTGCTTTGGCAGGGGGGTTGGACTAGATGATCCACAGAGGTCCCTTCCAACTCCTAACATTCTGTGATTCTGTATCCAATTCTTCGGATGCAATTCCACTTAGAATCCTGTGAGACAGATGTAAAATTAAGTAGTATTTCCAAAGCAGGTTACTTAGCATTTGCCAATGCTGAATTTAACGTTATTGTCTTGCAGTCTAGTTTAATAAAGCCTCTCAAGTTCTTTGCTTTACTAAAGATAAGAATATTTATTAAAAGATTCTCACTATCTGTAAATGTCATCTTGTTCAGTTTTAAGACCAAGAAGCCCATTGTGAAATTTCCACTCTAAGGCACTTTCACTTCATCTCTCTCCTTCCACCCATTCCTTCTGAATGCTAAAACACAGCGACAACTAGGCAATAATAAGTTTAGAGGGAAAAGTCTTAGTACGTGGCAGGTAAAAAGAGAGTGACTTGCAACATTAGACCTCCTTACTCAATTCAGATATAATACAAGCAGAATGCAGTGGACAGGAACAGTAAAAGTAACTCAGCTTGGCCATATTGCTTTTTAAAGAGAATTACACGACAGGCTCTAGTTAGGAATCGAACAGAAATATTTTGAGGACCTTCAAGATTCTGACATTTAAAAGTTGTTACCAGGATGTTAACAAACAACAGTAAACAAAAGTGTCTTTCCTCATCAAGAGATATACCCATGTATCATCAATGACAAATTCTATACGCATATTCTGTATGTAATTGTGTATTTCCACATCTTCTGAAGGTTTTGATTGCTGGATTGTAAGAAATATCACAATTTAGTAATCCAACAACCTTGCAAAATGCTTATTTAAGAAGACAACAATAGGAGTATTCTTCTCAGGCTCAATTCAAAACAATACCAAATGTGATCTTTCTGAAAGTATACTTCAGTATGGTGCAAAAGTTAGTATGGCAACAGAGTTCACCAGAAGATGCTGCAGGGCAGAAATCTTACTAGGAAAGTTATTTTCACCTCCTAAGAATATTGCTAGATACTCAATATTTTTATTTAGAACATAACCAAATTTAAGAAATTACAATGTCCATGGAGGAGCTCTAAGGAGGAAAAAAAAAAACGAAAAAAGGCAAAACCCAGGATTTTGGCATTTGAAGCACCTTTCTGTATGCAGTGACTGACAGTATTCAAGAGTCAGTAACATTATTATCTCACTCATCTGCTCCAAACGGAGTCATACACCACCTCTGTCATGCAACAGATTGCGTACAACAACAGACACCGGCAGCAAAGACGCAGGTTAATGTCAGACAGGAGCATAACAGCTAAAACCAGGATGTTCTCGATGAATATTTTAAACCAAAGTTCTTTTGTAGGAAGTTGCTTCGTAAAGCTACTTTAAGGTACTGAAGAATGGACACTGGATATTTTGTGTGCAACTACTGCTTTGAAAACCCCTATGTCTTTATTTTAAAAAGGTTCCAACTGGCTGCCGAATCACTGATATAATATTCCTACCTAGACTCATGCAGAAAAAGTTAAGAGTGTAGTACTTGATTCAAGTAGAGCATGACCTTGTCAGCTGAGGAGGTCCCAAAGATCCTCAGCAGACTATCCCATCCTCATAGACTCCCTAACAGTATTTTCTCCTTTCATAATGATACATAGCGTATGTAATAGAAAATATGTACAGAAATTCCTTGCCATAAGCAGTCTCACACAGGGCTCTATACTTAGCACCTATTTGTTTCACTCTTCTGTTCTTTGCCTCAGCTTTTTCAGGCCATGACAGAAAACACATTCAGTATAAAACTGATGGTGGCTCCTTCAACCTTGAACTGAGACAAAATGCAAGGCCAATTGGTATCACCATCCAGACGTTCTTGCTTATTGTCGATGTTCTAACTGCTGTGGATCCTGGCTGTCTTTACCACACTTAGCTTAGCAGGGTTTAAGGTCTCACTAACCGTATGCAAAAGAGGGAGAAGGCTGTCTTGCTCCAAAGACAGAACAGAACAGTCTTGCAGCCCTCCCATTACCATAGTTACTACATCCAAAAGTGGTTGACAAGTGCAAGCCTGAGCAATGCTATGAAGACTTTGGAAATATGGAGTCTAACTATTGTGTAACAAAATGAGGAGCCTGAGAATTTGACAGCAACTGAATAACAGACTAATGAGCAAGACTTCTGTTTTCCATCAAAAACCTCGCAAGGGTCTACTCAAGATACCAGGGATAGCAGATGGAAGAGGACGCATGCACGAAGAACTGATCAAATACTGCTTTGGGAAACATCTGTAACATGGACACAACACATGGTGCTGCTAATGACAGTCACTTGTGTGTGTGCTTAGCATATAAATGAAGTACCTAGCGATTATAAAATGTGACTTCCATTGGATAGGAACTGGTAGGATGCATGATACAACATAAAAAAAGAAATTATTAAATAGATACAGAGCTTCCTTCAACTCTTGGAAGTTATGCTGCTAGACTCCCTGCGTGGTATGACCATGGCCATGCAGCTGCATGGGCTGCACATATTCACCTGTACACAGAAAACCACACGGCAAATCGACGGTCAGCTCCAATTTTGTTTCTCTGCAAGGCTGAAAGAATTTGGTCCCTGGACAAGAAGGGCTTGGAAACAGGCAGGTGATCCCTGAAGAACTGACAATACACAAGGTTCCAGAAGAGTACGTAAGCCCCAGTGTAATGATAGTGAGACAGTGACCTCTGGGAGAGGCAGACCTTGAAGTAACAGCCAGCATCTATCTTACCTACCTTAGAGGCATCCTCCCCTTACCAGCAATAATTGGCAATGAAATCCTTGCATTTCCAACATAAGCTTGAGGTTTTGCTTCCATAATATTGTGCTTGCAGACCTGAAGCTAAACCAGAATTGCATTCTAGGCTCTTACAATTTCCCTTGTCCTTCATGAGTCAAAGTCTAGTGCAGAACAGTCACTGTAGCTAATAGCTTGAACTGTGAATATATCCATCATGCTGTCTACAATGTATATCCACAGGATGACTACGTCCTATTTCACAGCAGCCCCTTCAGTACAAAGATCTTGAAGGCAGAGATCTAACTGCACTATGCTGGACATGAGTCATGACCAAGATTTCAAGATACTCAAGATACGTGGCAAGTGAGCTCGGTAAGTGTACTTTAAAGTTCTTCTGAACACTCCATATTTTAACATACCAGTCCCACTAAATAGAAGAAAAAGACTCTGGCTTGGAACAATGCAGGAGAGCAAAGCACACAAGAGAACTGAAGGCCAGGAGAGTAAAAAGGAAGCTCCAAGAGAGCTCCAAGTACTACCTTCTAAAATTCATATGCTCGACTTGTCAGCTGTAAAATAATAGAATGATCTATTTCCACATTAGGATAAAACGAAATATGAAAAGAAATACCTTTCTCTGAAGAAATGGTAATCATCAATTACGAGTGACAACCAGACATACTACAAATCCCCCTCCCATTAGCTGCCAAAAATGATCATGAAATATAAGGTCAGAGGACTATACTACCCTGAAACAGCATGGCATAACTGTTTTTTCATCTCTAAATGAGATAATTTTTCTAAGATTTTATACTATAGTGATATATTTTTCCTAGCCATCAGGTAATTAGCTTGACAAGAACCAAACGATGGAATCTTTGCCAAGTCATATCTCTCGTGTTAAAAAACAAAAAGGAAAGATTTTCACAACCATTGTTAAATTATATGCAAAGAAAGCCTAAGTACGCAGTTTGTAACTAGCTAAACAGATAATCTACCTTTATATGACTGAGACTTCTACTTTATGAAGTAAATACGCTTTCCTTGTCACTCTGTTAATATGTTCAAGGCAGTCTGTACTAGCAAGAGAACTGTCATGCCTAGTCAACTGTCTTTCTAGGATTACTGGTGAATTTTTCTTCCTTTGGATTAATTTCTAAGTGCCTCAGCCATAGTTCTTGGAACATTTACAAATATATGTCTTACAGAAGTAACGAAACACTTTTAGAGGGAAAAATATAATTTTGCATTTGACTGTCTGAATGGGTACATTCTGCACAGTTTCTATGCAGATATTTCTCTCATTTTGTTCTATGTTTTTGCATTCTGCACAGTGTGACAATTAAGGCAAGGATCTTACATGAAGGTGAGAACCATTTAAGAACTGAGAAAGGTGAACTAAAATGCTTTGCACACACACGAAATAACTAAAATTCTTAATACAGAGATAGAAAAATATCTTAGAGATGTGCAGACAAAAAAAAAAAATCACCACACAAAACGAACTGCCAAATAACAAACATGGTATTTTCACCTCTATAGTAGGCCTTAGTTATTGCATCAAATTCTTCTTGACCCGCAGTGTCCCATAACATTAGCCTGACATCTTCATCATTAACTCTGAAATAAACGACAGAGTTTTGTAATCAATACAATGAACCAGAGCAACTCAAAACAACTGACATGGAATTATTTCTATGTCTACAATACAAGAGCAATTCAGTTCAAATTTAACTTGATTTAAATATAACATAACTTAATATTGGTAATGGTTCACCTCTGTTACATGCTATGGCAGTAGTCCCTCAATCACATTACATGCTCTTTCCTGACAATCCACATCACATTTTCTTCTTCCTTTCCTCCTCTTCCTCTACATTTCCCTCTATGAGGAAAAATAATACAGACTTCAAAACAAAACGCAGGTACCTGAATAATGGTCCTTTGGTCTTTTTAGTCAGCTTACAAAATTTATAGAATTTTCTTTCTTATTACCACAGTATTTTCCATTTTATCACACATGATTGGGTATTGTCTGCTTATATCACATAAAGAGACTAGCTCTATAGCGTATCTATTTTTTTCCGCGCTCATTTTAATCTATATTGGCTAATAAATTTGTGTAATCATTCTTTCATAAGCACTTCCACTTCCTCCACAAGAAATTCGAAAAAAAAAAAAATCAACAGGTGGCAGAATACAAAGGAAACTTGTCAAAAAGCTGAGTATGACAGAGCCTCCAAATTTTATTTTTCTTTTGATTTATAATTCTAAATGTTGTATGGGAAACAGAATGACCTAATTTTAGCCCACCATGCAAGAGAGCAAACGACTCCCTTCACTTTGGAGCTGCAGGACTTGCTTCAAGCCTTTCTAAATCTTAGGATTACAACAGAACAAAGAAATAGAGGGAATGGTAAAAATCAATAGTATGGCATCTGTTGAATACGTACTGGATTTGTCTTTCCAGGAAATCTACACCAATAGTTTTCTTGTAGTCTTTCGTAAAAATCCCCTTGCAATATCGCTGAATCATACTGGACTTTCCAACAGCTCCATTTCCTACGACCACCACCTTGATGGCCACCTCCATGTCTTCTTCCAACATCTTTGCAGCCCAAGTGACTGCCTAGTGTATTCAGGAAACTATGATTCTGTAAACAAAGTAAATAGCTATGTTCACAAAAAAGCTGTGAATAGAAAGCAAAAGGGAATACGATCACACATTAGGATTCACAAAGATTGCACAATTTATTTCCAGCTCTGCCACAGACTGCTTAAGCAACCTCGGGCCGGTTATTTACAGAATCACAATCACAGAATGGTAGAGGTTGGAAGGGACCTCTGTGGGTCATCTAGTCCAACCCCCCTGCCGAAGCAGGGTCACCTACAGCAGGCTGCACAGGACCTTGTCCAGGTGGGTCTTGAATATCTCCAGAGAAGGAGAATCCA
>Ga0065711_1033962_pt1 | contig 24500 bp, 21 predicted proteins | sample Hoacrofraction12_FD_59098 | JGI IMG/M metagenome (GOLD analysis project Ga0065711, IMG submission 59098) | Hoatzin crop microbial communities from Cojedes, Venezuela - Epithelial fraction 12 v2 (version 2) | ecosystem: Host-associated > Birds > Digestive system > Esophagus > Crop | place...
AGAAGTCTGACAGAGGCTATCGCCTGCACCTCATACCCATGGGCTCGCAGAGAGACGGCAAGGTGAAAAACAAACAAGGACCCGAGACAAGGATGATTGCGTTCCAATACCTGTACGGCATGCACATAGAAGTTACCCTTGACAACTATGGAGGACGGCCCTCGATAAGCAACTGGCAACAAGTGAAAGAGAGACTGATGAAAAACAGCAGTAACATTATAAACAAACTCTCCCAACTGCGCCCCGACCTTGTGGAAGGTGAAAACAAAGACAGTCTCAAGGGGATGTTCAACCTCTCGATATACACCCAAGATGGAGTGGAAGCACTCTTCCCGGGACTGAAACTGCTCTTCTCCATACACGGAGATAAATATGACTACGGAAAAACCGTGAACAACGGAGACGGATATACCGCGCAATGCGACGTAACCACCGGCGAAGTGGGAATGTGGGGATACCGCGACGACTTCAACATCTACTGCGAGACAAAGGCGGAGGAAGACGACGGCAGTATAACACACGACATACTGAACTACAATTATTTTGACAACGGATGGCCCAACACCATGCAAGAGCAAAGAATCGAAAGACCCAAAGAAGAAAGGGGTATGATAGAGACTAAAGTGGTGCAGTGGAGCTATCACTCATGGGAGAACGAATGAGAGTTAAAGCGAAAAAACAATTAGGACAGCATTTCCTCACCGACAAGGGGATAGCCAAACGTATCGCCGACACCATCGACGCCTGCCCCGACATACCCGTGCTCGAGGTGGGACCGGGAATGGGGATGCTCACGCAATTCCTATATCCGAAACAAAGACCCTTCAAGGTGGTGGAAATCGACCGGGAGTCGGTGGATTATCTGAATGAGCACTACCCCAACCTACACGGCAACATCCTCGGAGAGGACTTCCTGAAGATGGACCTCAACAAAGTCTTCGACGGACAGCCGTTCGTGCTCACTGGCAACTACCCCTACGACATCTCATCGCAGATCTTCTTTAAGATGATTGACAATCGACAACTCATACCCTGTTGCACGGGAATGATACAAAGGGAGGTAGCCCAAAGGATTGCTTCACCCCCGGGATGCAAGGCCTACGGCATACTCAGCGTGATGATACAAGCATACTACGACACCGAATACCTCTTCACCGTAGATGAAAACGTCTTCGACCCGCCACCAAAGGTGAAAAGCGCGGTGATAAGAATGACACGCAACAGCAGGGAGAGGCTTAACTGCGATGAGGCTCTGTTTAAAAGAGTGGTGAAGGCGGTGTTCAACCAAAGAAGAAAAATGCTTAGGGGAAGTCTGAAACAGATCATGCCGCCCACGACAAACCCCGACTTCTATGCGCTGCCGATAATGACACAAAGACCCGAACAACTCACCATAGAGGAGTTTGAGGAACTAACAAATCTCGTTCAGCAGCAGCTGCAAACCGTAAATTGAGAATTATGCTCCTGCCGCACGCCGACCTCTAAGAAGAAAGGTAAGGTCTCCGCTTCCGCTCTCATTTGCAAGGTATTAATTTTTCATTATTCATTATTCATTATTAATTATTAATTGCCTATGACTCTGACAGTAATAATTCCTGTTTATCAGGTGGAAGACACTGTGGGGCGGTGCTTGGAGAGCATCCTCGCACAAGAATACGACGATATGGAGATTATCGCCGTAAATGACGGCAGCACTGACAAGAGCAGAGACATCTGCCAGCAGTTCGCAGACAAAGACAAGCGCATAAAAATCATAGACAAGGAAAACGGAGGACTAAGCAGCGCGCGCAACGCGGCCCTCGATATAGCCGCAGGCGAATATGTTACGTTCGCCGACAGCGACGACGAGGTGGAGACGGGGACATACGGAAAACTTATGGGCATAATAGCAAAAAATCCCGACATCGACCTCCTCGAATACCCGTTCCTAAGACATCTCCCCAACGGCACGATAAGCACGATGCCCTTCGACAACAAGAAATACAAAGACATGCTCTTCTATTTCCTCGAATGCAAGGCATACAACCACTCCTACGCGTGGAACAAGATCTACAGGCGTAAATTCTTCAACGACATCAGATACCCCGAAGGGAGGGTATTCGAGGATGTGCACACACTGCCGAGAATACTCGACAAAGACCCAGTGGTGATGACAACAAAAGAAGGACTTTACAAATACCACAGCAACCCCAAAGGCATCACGCGCAACGCAGGGAGCAAAGAACTCACCTGGCTGCTTGAAAGCAACATGATTCTGTTGAAAAGAATGATTGGCGACGACAATAAGATAATTGAGGAAATAACAAACGACGACAACCTCTTAAATAGGTTTTATGAATACTACGCTCATGTGATGAACATACAGCTCGACGTGTATGACAAGACAAAAAACATCATCATACCCGACTTGCCGATAAAGGTGGAGACAAAAAAACTAGACCTGCCGAAATTTACGAAATTTAAACTGAACATCAAAGAAAAAACAGGACTTAAGACATTATGCAAAATACACAAAATGATAAGACACCCCTGGTAAGTTTTATAATACCTTATTATAACGTGCCAACAGAGATGCTCACAGAGTGTCTCGCATCCATCTTCAACCTCACACTGAGCGATGAGGAAAGGGAGGTGATACTCATCGACGACGGCTCCGACACATCGCCTTTAGAACAGATAAAGGAGTTCAGAGACCGTATCATTTATATCCGGACGGAAAACAGAGGTTTAGGGGCGGCACGCAACACAGCCCTCGACATCTGCAAAGGACAATACATTCAGTTTATCGATGCCGACGACTGCCTGATAACAACACCATACAACCACTGCTTGGACATCGTGAGATACAACGACCCCGACATGGTGATGTTTAATCTCACATCAAACAAAGAGACGACGGTAAACCAAACTGACTTTGAGGTGCCGCAACCTAAAGACGGGGCCATTTATATGCGGCACAACAACCTCAAAGCAAGCGTGTGCGGATATATTTTCAAAAAACAAATTCTCGTAAACTTAAGATTCACACCGGGAATAGTGCATGAGGACGAGGAGTTCACGCCACTGCTGATCCTCAGGTGCGAAAGAATCTTCGACACCAAAACCGACGCGTATTTCTACCGCGAGAGACAGGGGTCGATAACAAACAGCAAAACGAAGAAGAATGTAATAAAAAGACTCGATGACACGGAACAAGTGATAATCAGTCTTAACAGGATGCTCCCCTCATTGCCGCTCATGGATCGCAACGCACTGCAAAGAAGGGTGGATCAGTTGAGCATGGACTACCTGTATAACATCATCACGCTCACTAAAAGCAAGAACGAGCTCGACAAACGAATAGCAAGACTAAAAGACAATGAGCTGTTTCCGCTTAACAACAACTCATACACAAAGAAATATAAAGTTTTCAGCAAACTAATCAACAATAAGCTCGGCAGGATTATTCTGCTCTTCACCGTCCCATGGATGAAAAAAGAAAAGTAAAAACAGAAGGTTTAACACTGCTGAAAGGGAAGAAATAAAAACAGGAGGTTTAACACTTCAAAAAATAAAGATGAAAATATTACTGCTCGGGGAATACAGCAACCTGCATGCCACACTCGCCAAAGGGCTGAAAGCCCTGGGGCAGGAGGTCGTGGTGGCAAGCAACGGTGACTTCTGGAAAAACTATCCCCGGGACATCGACCTGCAACGCGCACCGGGAAAAAGCGGAGGGGCAAAACTGATAATGAAAATCTACTCCCTACTGCCAAAACTCAAAGACTACGACATAGTGCAACTCATAAACCCGATGTTTGTCGAGCTCAAAGCAAAAAGAATACTGCCCATTTACAAACAACTGAGAAAACAAAACAAAAAGATGTTTCTGCTCGGGGCTGGAATGGACTACTACTGGGTGAGCGTGAACTCCACGACAATGCCACTGCGATACAGCGACTTCAACATAGGAAAAACACTGCGCACCAACCCCGACGCACTAAAGGAAAGGGCTGACTGGATAAACACCGACAAGGAAAAGTTGAATAAATATATCGCCAATGACTGCGACGGCATAATAACCATGCTATATGAATATTATGCCTGCTACCACCCCCTCTTTCCCGACAAAACGACATTCATACCGGCACCGATAGAAATAGAAAAGACAGGCAATGCTGTGGCTGCTGATAAAGGGGATGCCGAGAACGTCGGGGCCGACAGCGAAACCGATAAATACGACGGCATCCTGAAAATTTTCATCGGCATAAGCAAAGGACGGAGTGAATACAAAGGCACCGACATAATGCTCAAGGCGGCACAAAGACTGAATCAGAAGTATCCCGACAAGACACAGCTGAGAATAGCGGAGGGAGTGCCGTTCGAGGAATACAAAACATTGATGGAAGGGAGCGATATCATCCTCGACCAACTATACAGCTATACCCCGGCGATGAACGCACTGCTCGCCATGTCGAAAGGCATCATCGTCGCTGGAGGCGGTGAACCGGAAAACTACGACATCCTCGGTGAAACAGCTCTACGGCCGATAGTGAATGTGCTGCCAACAGAACAAAGTGTTTTTGAGCAGCTCGAACAACTCGTGCTGCATCCCGAGAGAGTGCCGCAAATGAAAAAAGACAGTATTGAATATATCAGAAAACACCACGATTATCTGCAAGTGGCACAAAAATACTTGGATTATTGGCGACATTAGATTATTGGCGTGCCGCCAATAATCAATTGACAATTGACAATTGATAATTGACAATTATTACCTAACCCCCAAAAATTCCTTACACCTTATTTATATATATTACTCGGTAGGGAGCTCGACAAAAAATGTTGAGCCATGACCTTGCACAGACTCCACTCCCACTTGTCCGCCAAGATTGGTGGCGAGGTTTTTGCACACGGAGAGACCCAAGCCCACACCCTCGGTGAAATTATCGAATTTCACAAACATATCGAAGGCGCGCCGCTGTTGCTCACGGTCCATACCGATGCCAGTGTCTTTCACCCACAAACGGATCTTGTGGTTGCGGGGACTGTCATAACCAATCACCACCTGACCCTTATGAGTGAATTTCAAGGCATTGTTGGTGTAGTTATTCATTATCGTGGTAATCATATTGATATCCGACACAATCACACACTGGCTGTCGGCGGCATAGCTCTTCACCTCCACCTGCGGGTTCTTGTTACGACCCTCTGCCTGCGATGCGAGGTTGCTCACCAGCACATTCACATCCAATGGCAGGCGATGCACACTGCTGTTGCCCGTCTCCGTTTCCACAATGCTCAAGAGGCTCTTGAACTTGTCTGACAACTTCGCCGTGTTGTCGATAATGCTGTCGATACACACCTGACGCTCCTCATCGGAAAGGTCCACGCTCTGTAACAACTGTGCATAACCGTTCATCGAGTTCATAGGCGTGCGGATCTCATGGCTCATCTCTTCTATAAACGACGCCTTGAGGCGGTTGAGATCTTCTGCCTTGGCCGCCGACTCCATAAGAGCCTGCTCCAGACGTTTGCGCTCATCGATACGCTCCGATGCGCCCACAATGGTCTTAGGAGTGCCATCGTCATTATAGTCGCCTACCATGGCATAGCTGCTCTCCCAACAATATTGGTCATCATCCTCCTCCGACACCAAGATACGGTAGTCGTGATGATACTGTTGGATGCCGTCGTTGACAATCTTCGACAAATTATCCTCCACCTCGGGCAGGTCGTCGGGATGTATATGACTAAGCATCGTGCTGTAAGGCACGCCACTGGCCATAGGCACGGTATCGGTGGTGTCGCGGTAGTCATTAACAATAGTGTATTCGCCATTGGCCACATCTATACGCCAGGTGGCAAGTTTCATCATACGAAGCACAAGGGAATGCTCCACGTTGTCGCTCACCAAAGCGCGCTGCGTCTCCAACTCGGCACGCAGCTTCTTGAACTTGCGCCAATAGCGCAAGAATCTTATGGCAGAGGCCGCCAAAACAAGCAGCAAGACTGTCCATATTATTACCTCTGAATTGATGAACGAAAACATATTTCTTAAATTTCAGCTGCAAAAGTAATGAAAAAAAACGAAACAACAAAGAAAAAAAGCGTAATAATTTCATTTTACCAATTTTTTGTTGTAATTTTGCACTCGATTTCACAACGGTTTGGCTTTTTGAGGCTTCACAACACCCCCAAAGCCGCCGAAGGAACGATAGTAAGATGAGCAAAAAAGAAATGATCGCCGCCCTCAACACCACCGTAAACAATCTTACGGAGGGCAGCACGGCTAAAGGCATGTTCCACGAGCATGCCGCAGGGATACCATACCCCTCCGCAAATGAGCTGCGAGAGGTGGTGAGCCTCATCAGGTCGATAATCTTCCCGGGATACTACGGACACGCCACCATCGGGCGTGACACACTCAAATATCATATCGGACTGGCTGTGGAGCAACTCCACCGCACACTGAGCAGTCAGGTGCTGGCGGGACTTTGTTTTATGCAATGCCCGCAAGAGCTGGAGCCGGCCGACGCCATGGCATGCCACAAGACGAAAGCGAAAAAAGCCACCACACAACTAATACAAAGTCTGCTGGCACTGCGCGACCTGCTCGCCACTGACGTGGAAGCCACCTTCAAAGGAGACCCGGCCGCGGAAAGCATCAGCGAGGTGATTTGCTGCTACCCCGTCATCAGGGCACTCATCAACTACCGCACGGCACACGAGTTGCACAAAATGCAGATACCCGTGATACCAAGGCTGCTCACTGAGATGGCACACAGCGAAACCGGCATCGACATACACCCGGGGGCTGAAATCGGACACCACTTCACCATCGACCACGGCACCGGCACCATCATCGGAGCCACCTGCATCATCGGCAACAACGTGAAACTATACCAAGGGGTTACGCTGGGAGCCAAAAGCGTGGAGCCGGGGAAAGAGGAAGAGGCAAGAGGAATACCACGACACCCGATCATCGAAGACAACGTGGTGATTTATTCCAACACCACCATAGTGGGAAGAGTTACAATAGGACACGACAGTATAATCGGGGCAAACGAATGGATTACCACCGACGTGAGCCCAATGTCAAGAATTGCAATATAAAAAATGGAAACTTACACATTGATTGCCAAAACGTTCATGGGACTGGAACCTGTGCTGGCAAAAGAATTAACGGAATTGGGCGCTGACGACATACAGATAGGGCGCCGCATGGTATCGTTCACGGGAAACAAGGAGATGATGTACCGGGCCAACTTCCAGTTGCGCACCGCCATACGCATCCTCAAACCCATAAAGGAGTTTAAGGCATACAGCGCCGACGACGTGAGCGAGAAAGTGAAAGAGATTGACTGGAGCCAATACCTATCCATCGACAAGACATTCGCCGTCGATGCCGTGGTGTTCTCCGACGAGTTCAAACACTCCAAATTCGTCTCATATAAAGTGAAAGACGCCATCGTGGACCAGTTCCGCGAAAAAACAGGAAAAAGACCCAACGTGTCGGTGGCAAACCCCGACATCAGGCTCCACATACACATCGCCGACACCAATGCCACACTCTGCTTGGACAGCAGCGGAGAAAGTCTGCACAGAAGAGGATACAGGCAAGAGAGCGTGGAGGCACCGCTCAACGAGGTGCTGGCGGCAGGTATGATACTGCTCTCCGGATGGAATGCCGACACCGACTTCTACGACCCTATGTGCGGAAGCGGCACCATACCCATCGAGGCGGCACTCATCGCACGCAACATCAGTCCGGGGGTGTTCAGAAAAGAATATGCTTTCGAGAAATGGCCTGACTTCGACGCCGACCTCTTCGACATGATTTATAATGACGACAGCAAGGAAAGGGAGTTCAACCATAAAATCTATGCCTCCGACATCGACCCGAAAGCCGTGGCAACAGCACGCACCAACGTGAAAGCGGCAGGACTGAGCAGCGACATCGTGGTGGAGATGAAAAACTTCGCTGACTTCCAACAGCCTGAGAAACCGGCGTTTATGATTACAAACCCGCCATACGGAGAGAGAATATCCACCAACAACCTGCTTGAGACATACCGTATGATTGGCGAAAGACTAAAACACCAATTCGTCGGAGGAGAGGCATGGATAATTTCTTACCGCGAGGAGTGCTTCGACCAGATAGGACTCAAACCCTCATTCAAAATTCCTCTCTACAACGGCTCCTTGGAGTGTGAATTCAGAAAATACCAAATCTTCGACGGTAAATTCAAAGACTTCAGAAGTGAGGGCGGAGAAGTAAAAACAGAGGAAGAGAAAACCCAAATGGCTGAAAAGCACCGCTTTAAGAAAGAGAGGGAGTTTAAGCAAAGACTCCAAGAGATAGAGGACAATGAGGCCGGCGACATACGCACATTCAAATTCCATACCTCATTCAGAGAAGTGGAAGACTTCAGGGGCGACGGCAGAGGAAAACGCAACCAAAAGCAAATGAGGTCTTACGACAAGGAAAACGGAGAAAGCTCATACGACAGCCGCAAATACGGGAAAAACAAACGCGACAACGCCGGGGGGAAGAAAGACGGATACAAAAAAGACAATTACGGCGGAAAAGGAAAAAGAGACTTCAAAGGAGGAAGGAAAAACGACCGCGGTAAAGGACGCAACAACTGGGACAACGACGAAGACTAATGAATATGAACATAAAAACGACAGCGGCAATACTGCTATGCACAATGACGACAATGACGGCAACAGCACAGAAAGAGTTTGACATTGAGCAACTTATAAGAGGAGGACAACACTACTCCACCCTCACACCCGAAAACAGATACCTCAGGTGGTGGGGAGACACTCCCGTGAGGCTCGACGTGGAGCAGTGCGCGGCGGTAAATGGCAACAAGGAGACCACACTCTTCACACTCGACGACGTCAACAGCATCATCGGGGCAAAGACCATTGCAGACAGCATACACAGTCTCTTCTACGCCAAATTCCCGGAAAAAGGAAAGACAATCACCGCGGTGAAAAACTCACACAACAGATACCTCATCGACTGGGATAAGAAAAAGGTGGTGTGGCAACAGCCGTGCGACGGGGAAACGGAGGCGGAGACCACAAGCGACGGAAAACGGACGGCATACCTGAGCGCCGACCAGCTGTATATAAAAGATGAAAACGGCAAGACGACACAGCTGTCTCAAGACGGCAGCCGCGAGATAGTATATGGACAGTCGGTACACCGCAACGAGTTCGGAATTATAAACGGCATGTTCTGGAGTCCCGACGGCAACAGACTGGCATACTACAGGATGGACCAGACCATGGTGGCCGACTACCCGCAAGTGGACATCTTCACAAGAGAGGCTGAATACAAACCCGACAAATACCCGATGGCCGGAATGACATCGCATCAGGTGAAAGTGGGAGTCTATGACCTGAAAAAACAAAAGAACGTTTGGCTCGAGACCGGTGAGCCGGATGACCACTACCTCACCAACATCGCCTGGTCGCCTGACGAAAAGACTGTGTATATGTTTGAGCTCAACAGAAAACAAAACGACTGCCGGCTGAACAGCTACGATGCTATTACAGGCAAGAAAATCAAGGAGTTAGTGCGCGAGACAAGCGACAAATATGTGGAGCCCATGAACCCCATACAGTTTCTCCCTTGGGATGACAGCAAGTTCATTCTGCAAAGTCAGAAAGACGGATACAACCATATCTATCTATACGACAAAGACGGCACGCTGATACGCCAGCTCACCAAAGGACAATGGGTGGTGTTGAGAGTCGTAGGCTTCTCGAAGAACACGAAGGAGGTGATATACGAGAGCAACGAGGTGTCGCCGATACAAAGCAACATCTTCGCTGTCAGCACAGAGACGGCACAAACCAGACGGCTCGATGACGGCACAGGATGGCACTATGCCACCCTCAACGGCGACGGAAGCAAAATCATCGACCGCATGAGCGCGCCGAAGACACCAAGGAAAATAAACCTTATCAACACCGCCGACGCATCAGCACAGGTGTATCTCAACGCCGCCGACCCCTGGCAAGGATACAACCAGCCGACAATAGAATGCGGCACGATAAAAGCTGCCGACAATGCCACCGACCTCTATTACAGTATGGTGAAGCCCCACGACTTCGACCCTGCGAAGAAATACCCCGTCGTGGTGTATGTCTATGGAGGCCCGCACGCCCACAACGTGGACGCCACCTGGCACTACGGAGTGAGACCCTGGTCGGTGTATATGGCACAGAAAGGATATATCGTTTTCAGCGTTGACAACAGAGGAAGCGAGAACAGAGGTCTTGCCTTCGAACAGGCCACCTTCCACCAGTTGGGACAGGTGGAGATGACCGACCAGATGAAAGGCGTGGAATTCTTGAAGAGCCTCCCCTACACCGACAACGACCGCTTCGGCGTGTATGGCTGGAGCTTCGGAGGCTTCATGACCACCTCGCTGATGTGCAACTACCCCGACGTTTTCAAGGCAGGAGTGGCAGGAGGTCCGGTAATAGACTGGAAATGGTATGAGGTGATGTATGGCGAGAGATACATGGGCACGCCGGAGGACAACCCCGAGGGATATGCCAAGTCATCGCTGATAGGAAAGGCTAAAAACCTCAAGGGCAAACTCCAACTCATCAGCGGTTACAACGACGCCACGGTGGTGCCGCAACACTGTCTCTCATTCATCGAGGACTGTATTGAAAACGGCATCCAGCCCGACTTCTTCTTCTACCCCGGAGAGAAGCACGGAGTGGCAGGATATAAGAACATACACCTGAACAAAAGAATTACACAACACTTCGAGGACAACTTGAAATAAACATCATAAAATACTGATTATTATGAAAATATTATTGTTAGGCAGCGGCGGGCGTGAACACGCCTTGGCATGGAAGATTGCCCAAAGCCCGAAAGTGGAGAAACTATACATCGCACCCGGCAACGCCGGCACTGGAGCATGCGGAGAGAATGTCGCCATCGGTGTGAATGAGTTTGACAAAATCAAAGACTTCGTCATCAACAATGGTGTCAACATGGTGGTGGTGGGACCTGAGGACCCGCTCGTGAACGGCATCAGCGACTTCTTCAAAGCTGATGCGCAGTTGAGCGCCATACCCGTGATAGGACCCTCCAAGAGCGGAGCAAGACTGGAGGGAAGCAAGGAGTTTGCAAAGGCCTTTATGATGCGCCACAACATTCCCACGGCGAAATACGAGACCTTCGGAGCCGACACCATGGCAGAGGGAGAGAAATTCCTCGAGACACTCAAGGCTCCATACGTGTTGAAAGCCGACGGACTCTGCGCCGGCAAGGGAGTGCTGATCCTCCCCACCCTCGAAGAGGCGAAGAAAGAACTTCGGGAGATGCTCTCCGGCATGTTCGGACAAGCATCGGCAAGAGTGGTCATCGAAGAGTTTCTCACCGGCATCGAGTGCAGCGTGTTTGTGCTTACCGACGGCAAGCACTATCAGATACTGCCCGAGGCGAAAGACTACAAACGCATCGGCGAGGGCGACACCGGCCTCAACACCGGTGGCATGGGCAGCGTGAGCCCCGTGCCGTTCGCCAATAAGGAGTGGATGGAGAAAGTGGAGAGCCGCATCATCAAACCCACTGTTGACGGACTGGCAGAAGAGGGCATCGACTACAAGGGCTTCATCTTCTTCGGACTGATCAACGATGCCGGCGAGCCTAAGGTGATAGAATACAACTGCCGCATGGGCGACCCGGAGACGGAGACGGTGATGCTGCGCCTGAAGAGCGATATCACTGACCTCTTCGAGGGTGTGGCCAACGGCGACCTCGACAAGAGGGAGGTGGCTTTCGACGACCGCAGCGCGGTATGCGTGATGCTCGTCAGCGGTGGCTACCCCGGCAAATACGTGAAAGGCTATCCCATCAGCGGCATCGACAAGGTGGAGGGCTCCATCGTGTTCCATGCCGGCACGGCGATGAAAGACGGCGAGGTGGTTACCAACGGCGGCCGCGTGATTGCCGTGAGCTCCTACGGCGCTGACAAAGCCGAGGCATTGGGCAAGTCGATGCAGGAAGCTGCCAAGATTGAGTTTAAAGACAAATATTTCCGCCGTGACATCGGCGCAGACCTCTAAGCCATTATGATTGCCGACCGGGAAAAGAGGATACAGAATGTCATCGCCGGGAGCAGACTGCTGCTCCCGGTGATGTTGGCATATACCTGCTTCGTATGGGTGTTTGCCGGGGCAATCACGAATATGTGGTGGCCGCAGTTCCTTCTCTTCTTCGTGTCGTGCTGTTTCGTGATGGAGATTAACAACAGCAATGCGTTCCTGCGGGTGTATAGCCGTATGATGGTGAGCTGCTTCGCGGTGCTCACGCTCATGACGGGCTTGTTTCCCAACCCCACGGCATTCTTAGCGCAGACGTGTTTCGTGTTGTTTCTCTTTTTCCTCTTCCGCGGCTATCAAGACTCCCGCTGCCCCGGCACAATGTTTTATGCCTTTATATTCCTCTCCTTGTCGAGCATGGCGGCAGCCCCGGTGCTGTATATGGTGCCGGTGGCATGGATACTGATGACGTTCAATGTGCAAGCCACAGGGTGGCGCTCGTTTTGCGGCTCACTGCTCGGTTTGCTCCTCCCCTATTTCTATTGGGGCTGTTACATGCTCTACATGCGAGACGGTTTGGAGAGCGCCACGGCACATTTCTCGTCCTTGGTGCCGCAAGGGGTGGAGAGCATGGCGCAGCTGCCCGTGGCACGGTGGCTCTTCCTTATTTTCTGCGCCATCTACATGGTCTGCGGCTATCTGCATTTCGTGCGCTACTCCTACCAGGACAAGGTGAAGGTGAAGATGATGTTTTACACGATGCTATGGCTCGACTTGTGTCTGATTGCCCTCATCGTGGTGTTCCCCTCCTGCTATGCGCCCTTGGCACTGATGCTTTGCGGCGGCGTGTGCGGTCCGATGTCGCATTTCATTATGTTCACCCACAACCGGCCTGCCACGGTGATGTTTTTCATTATGACGGCGGCAGCCCTCACTCTCACCCTCTATAACGCCTTTATGATATAAGCCATGCAGTCGATAATTGACCTGATGATAGAATATGGCTACTGGGGTATGTTCATCACCTCCCTGCTCGCCGGCAGCGTGATACCATGGTCGAGCGAGGCAGTGATGGTGGGGCTTTACGCCGGGGGGCTCGACCCTTTCTGGCTCACGGTGGTGGCCACGATAGGCAATGTGGCAGGGTCGATGTTTAATTATTGTATCGGCAGACTCGGCAAGCCGGAGTGGATACACAAATACCTGCGGGTGAGCCAGGAGAGCCTCGACAAGGCCATGCGTTTCATGGGAGGCCGGGGCGCATGGATGGGATTTTTCGCCTTCCTCCCCATTTTAGGCAGTGCCATCACCGTGGCCTTGGGACTGATGCGCGCCAACTGGGTAATCACCTTGATAAGCATCACAATAGGCAAAATTGTGAGGTATGCGGTGCTAATTTACGGTGTTGACGTCATTTTCGGGTAAAAAAATTACAATTCTTTTTGTCAATTCATAAAAAAGATGTAATTTTGCAGCTTGAAAATCATATACGTATATAAAAAATGAAGAATTTCAGACTTATTGACAATATACTCGGCTGGGTGGCCTTTGCCATCGCGGCATTCGTATATTGTTCCACCATCGAGCCGACAGCCAGCTTCTGGGACTGTCCGGAGTTTATCACTACAGGTTACAAATTGGAGATCGGACACCCGCCAGGCGCACCTTTCTTCATGCTCACCGCGAATATCTTCTCGCAGTTTGCCTCCGACCCCACACAAGTGGCAAAGATGGTGAACACGATGAGCGCGCTGCTCAGCGCCACATGTATCCTGTTCCTGTTCTGGACTATCAGCCACCTCGTGAGGAGACTGCTGTGCAAGGACTGGAGCGACTTGGACCTCAGGAAGATGATTGCCATCGAGGCATCGGCAATGACCGGAGCACTCATCTACACCTTCAGCGACACATTCTGGTTCAGCGCCGTGGAAGGTGAGGTGTATGCATATTCATCGGCATTCACCGCCGTGGTGTTCTGGCTCATACTGAAATGGGAAGACCATGCCGACGAGCCTCACAGCGACAGATGGCTCGTGCTTATTATGTATATGACCGGACTGAGCATCGGCGTGCACTTGCTCAACCTCCTGTGCGTGCCGGCAATAGTACTGGTGTACTACTACCGCCGCTATCCCGACGCCAACCTGAAAGGCTCGTTGATAGCACTGGCAATCTCCGTGGTGATACTCGCCGCTGTGCTCTATGGCGTGGTGCCGGGCATCGTTACCGTGGGAGGCTGGTTTGAGCTCTTCTTCGTCAATACCCTCGGCATGCCGTTCAACACCGGGCTCATCGTTTATATCATCTGCCTCGTGGCAGTGGTGATTTGGGCAATATGGCTCACACAGACCGGCAAGGACGAGAAACTGCAAAACATCGCCTTCCTCGCCTCCGTGGCCATGCTCGGCATACCCTTTGTGGGCTTCGGCTGGAAAGCATTCCTCATTGGAGTGGTAATCCTCGCATTGCTCTGGTTCGTGCTTAGAATGAAGAAAGGCAAAGCAGCATTGGTTACGGCAAGGATGAAAAACACCGCCCTGCTCTGCATGCTCATGCTTATGGTGGGCTATTCCAGCTACGCCGTCATCGTAATCCGCTCGGCTGCCAACCCGCCAATGGACCAGAACTCCCCGGAGGACATCTTCACTCTCGGCTCATACCTCAGCCGTACCCAATATGGTAAATACCCGCTCTTCTACGGACAGGCATACACCTCAGAGGTGAAACGCGAACCCAAGGGCGAATACCTCGTGCCGGTAACAAAAACAGGAGCGCCGATATACAACCGTAAGGAAAAGAGCTCACCGGATGAGAAAGACTCATACTTCGTGGTGCGCACCGACGATGACTATGTATATGCACAAAACATGCTCTTCCCAAGAATGTGGGACTCCGGACATGCCGACTCCTACGAGGCATGGATGGGAGGCGTGGACGGAACCGTGAAAGAATATAATATAGGCGGAAACGTCAAAATGGTGAAGATGCCTACACAGTTGGAAAACCTGCGCTTCTTCCTCTCCTATCAGTGCAATTTCATGTACTGGAGATACTTTATGTGGAACTTCGCTGGAAGACAAAACCAGATACAGGGCAATGGAGAGCTTGAGCATGGCAACTGGATCACCGGAATACCGTTTATCGACAACGCACGCTTGGGCAACCAAGACATGCTGCCCGATGACCTGAAGAACGACAAGGGACACAATGTGTTCTACTGTCTGCCTCTCATCCTCGGTATCCTCGGCTTCGTGTTCCAGTCGCTGATGAAAGACAAGAAAGGCATCCAACAGTTCTGGGTGGTCTTCTTCCTCTTCTTCATGACCGGCTTGGCTATCGTGCTGTATCTTAACCAGACACCCAACCAGCCGCGTGAGCGCGACTACGCATACGCCGGCTCCTTCTATGCCTACGCCATCTGGTGCGGCATCGGAGTGGCTGCAATCATAGAGTGGCTCAAGAAATATAAAATGGCCAGTCCTGTAGTGGCTGCCGTGGTAGGCATCCTCTGCCTCCTCGTGCCGGTGCAGATGGCATCGCAGACCTGGGACGACCACGACCGCAGCGGAAGATACACCTGCCGCGACTTCGGACGCAACTACCTCATGACGCTGCAAGACGAGGGCAACCCGATAATATTCACCAACGGCGATAACGACACCTTCCCATTGTGGTACAACCAGGAGACAGAGGGTGAGCGCACCGACGCAAGGGTGTGCAACCTCTCTTACCTGCAAACAGACTGGTATATCGACCAGATGGCACGTCCGGCATACAACTCGCCCGCAGTGCCTATCACATGGTCGAGACTAGAATACTGCGCTGGCACCAACGAGGCCATAGAAGTGGTGCCATCGCTGAAACAACAAGTGTTAGCGATGTATAAAACCAACCCCGAACAGGCGAAAGCAGAATTCGGAGATGAGCCGTTCGAGCTTAAGAACATACTCAAGTACTGGGTGCGCTCGAAATCGGAAAACACCCACTGCATACCTACCGACACCGTGTATATCACTATCGACAAGGAGGCTGTGAAGAAGAGCGGCATGATGATTGCCGACAGCGTGATACCCGACAAGATGACTATACCCATTCAGAAGAGGGCTTTGTATAAGCATGAGCTGATGATGCTCGAGATGCTCGCAGAGTGTAACTGGACAAGACCTCTCTACGTGGCCATCACCGTGGGAAGCGACAACTACATGAAACTGGACAACAACTTCATACAGGAGGGACTTGCCAACCGCATCACACCGTTTGTTACAGCCAACGACCCGGAAAAGAGCTTCGACACAGAGAAAGTGTATAAGAATGTGATGGAGCGTTTCCGCTACGGAGGTCTTGATAAAGAAGAGATGTATGTTGACGAGACACTCATGAGGATGTGCTTCACACACCGCCGCCTCATGTCCACCCTTGCCTCACGCCTCAGCGCAAAGGGCGACACCGTGAGGGCTGCCAAGGTGCTAGACTATGCCGAGAAGATGATTCCTGAGAACAATGTGCCTATCGACTACTCCAGTGGCTCATTCGACATGGCTGTTGCGTATGCGGCAATCAACCAGCCAAAGAAGGCCATGCACCTCTTAACAGAAATGGCTAAGAAATCACAACAATATCTGCAGTGGTATCTCAACCTGCCCGACAACCGCTTCAAACAGTCAACAAGAGAATGCAGCTATCATTTCTATATACTCAACCAATGCGCCGGACTCGCAGAGACTATAAACCCGACAGTTGCTAATCAATGGAAAGAGGCGCTCAACAGAGCTGCAGGCGTATATCAAAGCAGAGGAGGACAATTTGGAAGATAAAAACAAGAAGATATGTTTATAGAGCAACCGGCAAAATGGTTGCGCTGGATGTATCCCAGGGCGATTTGGAGAATGGACCGCAGTCAAAGGGCAGTGTATCTGACCTTTGACGACGGTCCTATCCCTGAATCCACGCCTTTCATTCTCGACACTCTGAAACAATTCGGGGTGAAAGCCACATTCTTTATGGTGGGGCAAAATGTGGAGAGACACCCCGAGCTATACAAAAGAATCATCGACGAAGGCCACAGCGTGGGCAACCACACCTTCAACCACTACGGAGGCATCAGGCATACTGTGGCAGAATACCGTGAAAACATTGAGAAAGCAGCAAAACTAATCAACAGCCAACTCTTCCGGCCTCCACACGGGTGGATGAGAATGACACAATACATATCGATTTCCCGCGACTACAAAATAATAATGTGGGACCTCGTTACCCGCGACTACTCCAAATGGATGACATCACAGAACATATTTAATAATGTGAAGCGCTATACGCGCAACGGAAGCATCATCACATTCCACGACTCACTAAAAAGCATCGAAAAACTGCATTTCGCATTGCCCGAGTCGCTCAAATGGCTGAAACAAGAAGGATACGAATTTAAAACCTTCTGAAAAAATGAATGAATAACGAAATTGAAGAAAGAAGTTGAAGACAATTGTGAAGAAAGAAGTTGAAGACGATTGTGAAGAAAGAAGTTGAAGACGATTGTGAAGAAAGATTTTGAATAACGAATTTAAATATTTTTTATTAACTTAATGAATTAAATTATGAAAAAAATTTTATGGAAAATGGCCGTGCCATGCCTTTTGCTCATGGCGGCGGCAACAGTGAGAGCAGCGGAAAACGACACCATCCGCATCAGCTATGTATGGGACTTTGCCGAACAGGACGCAAACGGCGACTATATCTGGGAAGCCGTTAAGATAGGAGGAACCAATAGCGACACCACTTATTGCTACAGCACTAAAGCCGTGCAAGTACCCGAAGATGAGCATGGTGATACTTGCCTTTTGTTAAATTTGAACTCGAAGCTATGCTCTTTTGACACTTCCAATAAACTCGTCGGCTGCAGAATAAAGATGGACAAAACTTATACAAATCCATACACTATAAAAGGAATACAAGTAGTCTTACTGCCTGGATGGACTTGCAATACATATTTTTATGCAAGTGAAAACACAAGAGTTAATATGACAGCAAGAGATGATGACATGACGACTTGGGATGCATATTATTACTCAATCGCTAGCCGCAACAGTACACTGACAACAAAAATATCTTATACGAACATAGGAAATATTAAAGAATATGTTACATTTTATAAAAATGGCAATACCTTCTACCTATATTGCGATTACGTGAAAATCATCAGTCCGGCTCTGCTGCCCATCGCAACAACCAGCACCTACTCCACTTATTGCTCCAAATACAACCTTGACTTCACCTATTCCAATGACATTGAAGCTTATAAGGCGAAAGTAAGCGAAAAAGACGGAGAACAGGTGTTACAGCTCACAAGAGTGTATCAGGTTGAGGCCGGCACAGGCATTATACTCAAGACACAAGAAGGAGGATGCACTGCCAATGTGGCTGTGATTCCCAACGACAGCACCCCTACCTACGACAACAGCGACAATGAGTTGATTGGAGTGAATGGAGACACAGAGATTTCCTATACCTCCTCGGGCAGCGACCTTTACAACTACGTTTTGAAGAAAAACGACAGCGTGATGGTGAAAGCACCTGTTGAAGCTGCCTATCTTAGAGCCAACAAAGCCTATCTGAAAACCTCATACAATGCGGGAAGCAATTCGGAATCGTCAGCGAAATCCATGAGAATCGTGATTATCGACAAAGACCAAGCATCCGAAAGCTCGGGCATCAAGGTGACACCGGCGGAGGCTGTCATTGATGGTCGCACTTTCACCCTCAGCGGCATTCAAACCAACAAGCCAGGCAAAGGCATTTACATCAGAAACGGCAAAAAAATAATCAATAACAAATAAGGAGTAACAACTATGAAACAAGCATATATTATCCCGGAAATAGATTTCGAGGACATGGAAGCGGAAGAGACAATGGGATTGGGTATCGGCGACAGCAACGCAGCGGTAACCTCTTCCGAAGACGGCAAAAACTATATCGAGGCCGGAAGCAAAGAAGCCTCATCTTCGCTTTGGAGCGAGGAATAGGCACCAAGCCACATATATCAGCAATATCACATTCATCATCAGCGCATAAACAATGGCAGGAATGGCTATCAAGTCGTTGTTAAACACAAACGGCGACGATGCCACTGCTATTGCCTGCGCCGCATTCTGCATGCCAATCTCAATAATCAGCGTGCGATGCTCCTTGCTGCTCAAACGGCAACCGCGGGAGAGCAGAGAACCGGCACCCATAGAAAGCAAAATCAAAAGGGTCGTTACCAAACCAAGTTGACCGAAACGGTCGATGATGGTGGCACGGTGCTGTATGAAGAATATTCCCGCAAGTAAAATCAATGCGGGGAAAGCGATCTTTGACAATATGCGGTCGATGGCTATCGCGGCATTCTTAAAACGTTTCTTTATAAAGATACCTATCGCGATAGGCAAAAACATCAGCACTAAGTTCTGCATCAACAGATTGCCCACAGGCAGGTGAATGTCGGCAGGCATACCACTGTTGCTCATCACAAGCCCCATAATCAGCGGTAAGGTGAAAAGAGTGATTATGCTACTGCAAGCGGTGAGCGACACCGACAATGCCACATCACCCTTGGCCAACAGCGAAAACACGTTAGAAGAACTGCCGCCAGGACAGCAGGCAATAAGCATCAAACCAACAAAATAGACGGGTTCCAACTTAAACACGCTGCCCAACACAAAGGCTATTATCGGCAAAAACACTATCTGACCCACCAAGCCCGCAATCACCGGCTTCGGACGCTCAACGAACAGGCGGAAATCTGACAAACTAAGATTCAGTCCCAACTCAAACATCAAAAGAGTGAGGATGGGCAATACTATCAATACTGAATTAAATGGCATATTTTTAACTTTTATTATATTGTCTTGGTATAACTATGGTATAAAAATGGTCAAACATTTCGAGGTTGAGACCCTTTTTTTGCTTTTTTCGACCGAAAACCTTATTTAACTGAAATCGGGAAACCCCTGATTTTCAGGGGTTTCCCGATTTTCTTTGGGGTGCCCGGTGGGACTCGAACCCACGACATTCAGAACCACAATCTGACGCTCTAACCAACTGAACTACGGGCACCATCTGGTGCGACTTCTGGAATCCTTTTAACAGTAATCTCTGAAATCGGGTGCAAAGGTACATATATTTTTTGAACTGACAAAATATTTTGCCTTTTTTTTCTCTTTAATTGAAAAAATTCTTGAGAAAGACCGTTTTTAAGCAGTCTTTCTCAAGAAATCCGTGCATGTTGTCAACTCAAAAAACCATTTATATAGTAACCTCGTTTTTCACCTCCTCGCCGGCAAAAAACGCCTTGATGTTGTTCATCGTGGTATCGGCGATGTTTTCCACAGCCTCCTTGGTGAAGAAAGCCTGGTGCGACGACACGATTACATTCGGCATCATCAGCAGCAGGGCGAGGTTATCGTCGTCTATCATCCTGTCACTGCGATCCTCATAGAAATAGGCGGCCTCCTCCTCATACACGTCCAGTCCGACATATCCCACCTGGTGTGAGCGCAAACCCTCGATAAGGTCTTCGGTCTTTATCAGTTTACCGCGGCCGGTGTTGATAATCATCACCCCGTATTTCATCTTCGTGATGCTGTCGTTGTTAATCATATATTGTGTGTCGGGGGTGAGCGGACAGTGCAGCGATATGATGTCGCTCTTCTCATACAGCGTGTCGAGGTCAACCATCGATATATTGTTTTCCTTCACGAAATTCTCGTCCCATGCCACATCGTAAGCCACCACGTTCATTCCGAAGCCGCGCAATATCTTCGCTGCCTCACGTCCTATCTTCCCTAAACCGATGATGCCGGCGGTCTTGCCATACATATCGAAACCGAGAAGGCCGGAGAGTTTGAAGTTGCTCTCCCTCGTGCGGCTCCACGAGCGGTGCACTTTCCTGTTGAGTGTCATCATCAGCGTAACAGCGTATTCGGCCACGGCATGGGGAGAGTATGCCGGCACACGCACCACCTTTATCCGCTCTTTCGCGGCATTGAGGTCCACATTATTGAATCCGGCGCACCGCAGTGCGATAACCTTCACCCCTAACTCCACAAGCTTGTCGATCACCTGCGCATTGCACTCGTCGTTCACAAACACGCACACGGCATCCATGCCGTTGGCAAGGGTTACAGACTGCGGTGTGAGTCTCTCCTTATAGAAATAGAGCTCATACTCGAATTCCTTATTCACTTCGACAAACAAATCTTTGTCGTAATCCTTTGTGTCAAAAAAGGCAATCTTAATTTTCTTGTCCATAGTTATATCTTTTAGATTAATTTTTCCATCCACACCATATCATACCACCGATTGAACTTGTATCCGCATTTCGTAAACAGCCCGACGATACGGAACCCCATTTTCTCGTGGAATCGTATGCTGGCATCGGTGAGATACGGGTCATCGGTGGCATCCTCTGCAGGTTTTCCGATACAGGCATAAAGGTTTTTGAAGCCTCGTTCGCGCAGCATTTTCTCAAGTTCTTCATAGAGCCGTCTGCCACACCCGTGCCCCCGGCAGTCTTTGTCAAGATAAACTGTCAGCTCCACCGACCACTTATACGCCTCCCTTTTATGGAATGGCCCGGCGTAAGCATATCCTATTATCCTTCCGCCTTCCTCGGCCACGATATAGGGATATCTTTCTTTAATTTCCATCATTCTCCGGCGAAACTCCTCCACCGTCGGTGCCTCATACTCAAAAGATATCGCGGTATGCTCCACATAATATTTATATATGGCTTGCAATGCCTCCGCATCCTCCAACCTTGCATCTCTAATTTTCAGCTCCATAGATATTTTATCGTTTGGTTTTATCTTTACAACGTATATACGCCTTTCCTCTATCATCAAATACCACATCAATGTGTGGCAATTGCTGTAAGAACTTACTCCATGCGGCTGGAGTTATGTGTTTCATTAATGCTTCCGCCAGTAAATACACTTTTGTCGTGCCCAAAGCCGGCATATATCCCTCTTCAACATCTATATTGCGTGCATTCAAGATAGCATCAGGCATCAGAGGAATGTATTTGTGGTAATTATAACCGGCAGGAGGAATTGCCCCGAGAGCATTCTTAAGATTATCGGGCTTTGAGCAGTCAAAGTTCGACAGGTCTGCGAATTTATGAAGCAAAAGCCAAACTTCAATGCACGGATTACTGATTGTCAAGTTTGTTGCCGGGCGGTTCTTGCAATATTCTGCTAACTCCTCTATATTTTTTATTGGCCATTTATCAACGTCTATTACACACCATAGGCTATCTCCGTATAGTTCTGAAAGACCATATTCACCTATATACCCCTTAACCCTGTCTAATACATGGTCGGGGGAAGAGCCTTCGTCATCTTTGTTCGGATGGATGGCGAGAACCTTTATTCTGTCAATAATATCGAAAGGAAGGAAATACTGCACTTCACGTTTGGCTCCTTCAGTGACAATCACGAAGAGGTTGTAATCGCGCTTTTTACCCTCATCCTTATAATATTTTCGTTTACTCTTGTGCTGCATCGCTTCTATTCCATTTTAGAGATTCGAGTTGAGCAAGGAAAGGTATCGCTCCAAAACGTCCTTGAAGATAGCCTTTTCGGATATCGAGGTCGTTACGGGGCTTGAAGTCGTTGAGCGTGTATAGTTTCGTACACTGGGTCTCGCGGTCTTTCTCCGCAAACCATATTTCATCGGTTCTGAAGATGTCGCAGCTGAGTAAGTTTGACTCGTGCGATGAGCAGATAATCTGCCCCGTAAGATTTTCCTCCATTACCTTACTTATGAGTTCGAGCAAAAGATTGGGATGGATGCTGCGGTCTATCTCGTCAATCATTACGACACGGTCGTAAGACTGGATGTCTCTTATCATCGGAATAAAATCTAAAAGCCGCTGTGTGCCGTCAGACTCCTCTTTCAGTTCAAACTGATATTCTTTTCCCTCCACCTCGTGCGTCATAGTTATTCGACGGACGATGATTTTATCGCCGCTTCGCTCCATTGATATTGTAAAGTGGTCGGTGTCTATGATGCCCGACTCTTTCTCTTTAAGATTCTGCATCGCCTCGTCAAAAACGGTTTTATCGAGAACCGGCACCTCCATAAGGAACTTATTCAAATCTTCCTTCTTGAATGTTATGTTTTTGATGCCGACATCCAAATTCGACAGCACCCTTTCTGAATAGCTCTTAAACTCGCTGTTGGAATACATATCATCGAATATGTACGTTGACTTCACATTGGGAAAGACGACGAAGAGTTTCTTCTCAAACCAAGTATAAGCATTCAGAATATTTTGCTCTTCAATGATGTCTCGCAAGAAAAGCAAAACCTGATTGTTTTTTAATAGCTTCGTTTCGAGAAGTTCTTTAAGATAAGTGTTTGCCTTTTTCTTCATAAACTCTGCGCTGAATGTTAGCACTGGTCTTTCTTTCTCGCTGGAGTATTCACGCGTAAACACGAGCCTCTCCTTTTCGGTACTCGTATCATAGAGCCACTCACTCAAACACAAGCCATCGGTAAAAGAAACGCCATAGTCATAAACCTTGCCTCCGATGCTGAACTCGCAGTCAAGCGACACTGGCGTCTCGGGGTCGCTCATTTTATTCCTTATAAACCTTAAATCTGAGGGTATGTTGCCCTTGACAACGATATTCCGCATTATTTCAGCACCCTTTATAAGGTTTGACTTGCCAGCACCATTAGCTCCATACACTATTGCGCCTTTCAAGACACTGATTTTTGGAGTTACCTGCAACAAATGGTCTGTATGTGCTTTCTGCGATTTCGCAGGAAGCATATTAAACTCCGTTTCTTCCTTGAAAGAGAGCACATTTTCATATACGAACCTTATAAGCATAGAATCTTCTTTTTATTTCCAATCTCACACGTATCAAATTCGACTGCAAATATACGAACTTTTCTCTATATTTATACCATTTCACGCAAAAATATAACATATTTTATATATTTGCGAGATTTTTTCGTCGCAAAACCAAGATTTTAGTGTTAAAAATGCCCTCTCTCCATCTATCGGCATAAAATTTCATTTTACGCTGCAAAATTACAACTTTTTTGCCGATAACGGCAAGAAAAGAGCATAAAAATTGCAATTCCAATGCGAATTTATGTCTTGCAAATGTCTTAGAAATCCTGTTTCATTATAGGATAATAGCGGAAGGGGTAAACATCGAATTTACATCTGCATATAGAATGATTACTGAAAAAATTCAATAAAACTATAACCTTTTTTCAAAAAAGTTGGAGGTTTAAGAAAAAAACATTATCTTTGCCGCAAAATTGAAGATTATGGCCACAGAACAAAATAACGAGAGGAAATTATCGAAAGGCATTCAGAGCTTTGAGGAACTATACAAAAATAAGCTTGTGTATGTGGATAAGACAGATATGGTTTGGAAGATTGC
>Ga0065711_1004228_pt1 | contig 24499 bp, 12 predicted proteins | sample Hoacrofraction12_FD_59098 | JGI IMG/M metagenome (GOLD analysis project Ga0065711, IMG submission 59098) | Hoatzin crop microbial communities from Cojedes, Venezuela - Epithelial fraction 12 v2 (version 2) | ecosystem: Host-associated > Birds > Digestive system > Esophagus > Crop | place...
TCCTTCCTTCCTTCCTTCCTTCCTTCCTTCCTTCCTTCCTTCCTCTCTTCCTCCCTTCCTCTCTTTCTTCCTCTCTTCCTCTCTCTCTTTCTTTCTCCCCAGTTAGAATGGATTTGAAAACTCCTCCAGACCTCATTTATTATACACTTTTTTTTTGACAGCTCTGAAATGTTTAAGTTCTGTGAATCTACAATCTTTATAGATCCCCAAAGAGACCTGTAGGAATAACAAAACCATGCCATTGCTATTCAAAGCCTTTATATATGTATGTGTAAAAACCTCTGTGGTCATTCTCTTCTGTGGACACCTTTCTCATTGCGGGACCCCACTATATGTCTATACAGAAAACCCAATTGGAAATTCTGTCATTTCCTCCTGAAAAGAGGGTCAACAGGTGCCTCTGCTGATACGGATTTTTCCCCATAAACTGACCTTGTGCAGCATTTCTACTTAGTGAATTAAAATCAGTGGAGAGAGCCAGCTGTGTACAAGTCTCGGTGGCCTCATCTTATTATATGCACTGTAAGGATAGACCGTTACAGAGGAACATTGCTTGGATGATGGCAAACAGTGATTCAGGCAGACAAAGCACAATGGCATTGCTCGGTTCGTATCCCGATCTGCAGATTTCCATGGCTGCAAATCCCGTGCTATCCTCCCTCTTTCTACATCTGTACCCTGCACATATGATTATATCTCATTCTCCAGAGTCACTGCCATCTGTATATCGCATACTGCAGTCATAACACCCAATACTGCTATCAATAGATTATTTTTCCTTGATTTTATTTAGGGTTTGGACATTGTCTGAGTTTCAGAATCCTGGTAGCATGGAACGATTACCTCTTCTCAGTCCAGAAGGTCACCATCCTTTACCACGACAGATGAGGACCAACATTACAATCGTTGCTGGCGTCTTACCACACTCCAGCAAGGCAGCTCGCTCCGAACACTCATTTGTATTTCTACATGGTTTTTACTCCTTTGTATCCCAAGTCCTCCACAGTTTAAGGATGGGCTGACAGGTAGATGGAAGCCAGGGAAAGAGAACACTGGAAGGAAAATGCGATGCAAATCAACACGCATCAGTACCGGCAGTGTGCCAGGAACACGTCAGAGGGACTTGGCTGTAAGGAAGTCTGAGCCCGGCTGGCGGTGTGGAAGAGAGGATCTCTTTTGTGGGAGCTGGTCAAACGCGGGAGGAGAAACACAGTGGCCCATTTCGGGCTGCTCCCGTGCTGTCTGAGAGCACGCTCCTGCCTGTTCCCTTTCGTATACGTCCTTCGGGCATCGACTGAACTGGAATTTCCTGGAAGCAAAGCAGAAGTTGTCAGGATATAAATATGCCCCTGTTTTACGTTTTCAAATTAAAACTGCCAGTATGTTGTAAATGCTCGCTGTCCGTTAGCCCGATGCCTCTGGGTACAGTGGCACGTGCTGCTCACTGCGGTTCTCACCGACCAGAGACCTCCAGGAGGTCTCGAGCCAGAGATGAGATGTGAGGATGGATTTTCTTCTCCAAGAAGAAGTGAGGCTCTTACCATTATTTTATCACAGTGTTTTGGTATTTAATATACAAGGATTTGACAAAGTACTACTGTATAATCTTCTAACAATACCCATTTTGTCCCATAAAATTATTATATCCAGTCTTAAAATGTTAAATATGTCACTATTAGGGCAGAGTACCATAAAACTCAGTTTATAATATTAAAACCGAAAAATGACACAATGTTATCAATCACATTCCTTGGTAATATTCCACTTTCTTCATTTTTCTTTAATTTTGCATTTTAGTATAACAAATTGAGATTAAAGCCACAGCCTCCAGTTCAAGGTCTCTTGGTGGTGAATGGCAGTAGAGTTACAACTAAAGTGATAAGAAAACAAATCACACTGAAATCTAATATTTAATAACATTTCAGACAGATTGCAGAGATTTAAGACCCTGTGCTGTAATCAGCATTGGATCAGGGCAGATATGCTAGTAATTGCAGAGGGAAATGCTCTCATCTCCTTGAAATAAATGCAGATCATCAGTGGAAGACTGGAAACAGACCGAACAGCTGGTATAAAACTGAGATTTGTTTCTGGTAGAATTTTTTTAAACTTCTGTTGTGCTCCCAGACCCTCCCTGTGAAATCTGTGTGACGTTGTTTGCGTTTGACCCAGGAAATTCTATGTTTCCCATTCCCTTCCTTTCCCCATCACCTCTGCAGCTGGTATTGCACATATTTCATCCAGACTTTTACATTTCTTGAACGAAAGTAGGGAAAACTTCCCCCAAAATGAACCCCCCCCCCCAAAGGGCTTTAAATGCTCTGATGCATTTCTACTTCTTTTCTACTTTTTTATACCTTTGCCCTGTATTTTATTTTTAGAATACTAGAATGTAACAAAATTGTATTTTTATTCAGCTCATAAAGGACTAAATCTCCTTCTGAAAATTTGTTCAGCTGACAATGAGCTGATGGCCAAGTTGCACAATAATGCAAAAAAAAAAAGTTACACTTGAGTTAGCGGGGCTTTCTTTGTACGTAATGTACATATCAATTACTTAGTGATGCATTATACGGTATAATCTAATTCAGCATGTCAAACTTTTCAACCCAATTTATAAATTCAGCTGCATCAGCCTCTGCATCATTTACACCAAGCAATTTTTAGCTTCTCTGGAAATCAGCTCCTATGGAACAAAAATGGCTAGATTTATTGTGTGTGTTATACTCTGGGACCTAGTTTGCTCAGTGAGCAAAATGAATGCAGTGAGTTTCACACAGCAGAACTAGATACTGTGTATTGTATTTTGTATGCAGAGCCTTTTTCTTTCTTTTCTCTCTCTCTCTTTCTTTCTTTCCCCCCCCCCTCCAATAGAGCTATCCAGTCTTGAATATGTCAGTGTGCCTTGAATGTGCAGTCACATTCTGAGGTATGTCTTTGAACTCTTCAATGGTGCTTTGCATTTCTTTGAGACCTTTTATGGGAAGGAAATAGAGAAATGTGGACTAAAATGCTGTGCGGTTCTCTCATTATTTCTTTTCCATTAAAAAAAAAAAAAGAGGAGTTAGTTTTTGTTAGACAGGGACACCTCTGTTATATAGTATATTCAGCATCTGCTGTGCATGGCTCCATACTGATACTTGCAGACAGCATGGGGTATGGCGTACCAATTTAGAGGGCCAAGACAATAGTTCTGTATCTTCTCCAAACAAAGAAATTATCATCCACAGCTAGCAATTACTTTGACAAAAGGATAAATTGATTTTCAACTTATATCTCATTCCTGGCCATTTCTCAAATTTTATTTTTTAAAATAATAATAAAAAACCCAACCAAAACTCTAGAGAAAGATGAAGACTAATGGCTAGTAATCAGAGGATAATAAAGTGTGACCAGAAAAATTAGAAGCTTCCCTGCAGCTCTAATTAAGCCAGTAGGAAACATCTCTGCAGAAGGACAGCAGAATGGGACCTGTAAGTACACGCTCCTCTGTAGGGCAGGATTCTGCCCCCCTTCCTCAGGTAAAGTAACATTTTGGTACCTAAATGGTCACGAGCAGCAGGCCATGTGGGATCACAGCACGGCGTTTGGAGAGTTTCTGCTGGAAAACTTGCGCTGCAACGCTCGATACACCGCGCTTACACTGCGCTACAGTCAGCTGCCTCCCTACCGCAGGAATGTTAAGCGTGAGTGTCACCAGCCAGATAGATATAAATTAAAGATATTTAAGAGAAATTTCACAAAGGGTTATTGTGGCACATAAAAAGGGAAGCCAATAAATGTTTGGTACAGAGGAGTACTTGTAGAGGTTGTACCAATATAATCTATGAGGTTTCTTTTAATTAAATTTACATTTTAACAGATTTTATTTCTACATGTGTTTGGCATGAAGAGGAAAGAGGACAGTCTGAGATAGTTTTTCTAGAATGAAGGCAAATTTTTTCCTCATAGTTGCGCATATACCCTGTGCTCAGCGACTGTGTTTATCTTTTAAGCGGTGAGGAGTACGGGTTTACTATCTCAGTTAATTCTCCACTCTAACACCCATAAAGTGTAATGCATTAAACAAGTTTAATTTTTAAAACCTGCTTTGCACATGCCCATTTGACAGAACCATTCCACAAGCAGATATCTTTTTATACTCTACTTGGGGCACAGAGTCTGACAGAGATTACTGTATAACCTGAAGTAAAAGTATTGGTGTAAAATACAAGACTGTGTACATGGGATTTCATCCAGAGCACTCAGCCAAAAGAAATACTGAACCACTGCTAAATCATCCTAATGAGTTAAGTATTGTGTGTGGTTTTGTTATTTTAAGCAAATGCACTTGTATTTGTTTCTGGAACTATAAGGGATCAGTCAAGCAAATGTTTCCGTGAAAGGAAAAAAATATATGTTCATAAAACTTACACTGCCTTACTGTCTTGGTGGCAAAGTATTTAAAATAATTGTTCAATGAAAGACTAAACATTTTCTTGGAAAACTCATTTAACTGAAGAATTAGCCATATAGGGTGTCCACTCCACTGTGTAAAATAATAAACTTCATTCTTTCTTTTTCTGTTTTCCCTTTAATACATAGCTACCTTTATAAAATCCATATGTTACATATAACTCGGCATTTTCATTTGAAAAAACCCAACAACCCAAACCTACAAATAACTAGACTTGCAGGCCTAAGAAAAACATTTTTGACTGGTTTCCAGTTTGAATTGGAGGTGAGGGAGCGGAGAGAGGGGCAAGGTAAGAAGGAGAGGGTACATCTCAGCCTAGGCTCCCTATTGGGTTGCCAAAACAGGGGCTTCCAATAGCAATGAGCAGAACTGCCTCAGACTTTATGCTCTTCTACAATTTTCTCTGGGTATAGGGATTAAGCAGCTACCAGAGTTCATACATGAATGGTTTCCCTCCCAGATGTGAAACATCTTCCAGACAGCTTGGCCGGGAGCTTTGGAAACATCTGCTGCTCTCTCTTCTCCCATTCCCACCTCCCGATCATCCAGACCGTGGTGGGTACAATACTGGGAAAACAAAGTGGGTAATTCCTGGGTGTTATCACTGTCTGCTTTTAAGTAGGACTTGGAAGTATTTCTTTGCACGCTCTGCACTTGCTCTTGTGGGTGGTGAAACAAGGAGGCACAAACATAGCGGGGTGTTTAGTTTATGGGGGGTAACTGTGGTGGGTAGCACGCCTTCAGAATGATTCTGGTTGACAAGGCACTTCCAGCCAAGGACCGTTCCACCTGCAGCCTGGGGCAGTGGGGGACACAACAGAGAGAACTTCACTGCATCTTTTGAGGTCTCCCAAATCTTGGCTCACCGAGAGAGAGAGAGTTCATTGCTGGTGTATTTTAGGGCAGCCACACATGCGAGCCAGTAACCCGGGGGGTTCTCCTGTCAGCCACACGTTGCTGGAGTCCATTGAGCTGGGACTGTACCGTTTCCCAGTTTTGAAATGCTACCCGCTCTCTCAGCTCCCTGTTAATTGAGGATCGTTATTCTGGAAAACTGTTCAGATGGTCATTTCTGGCAATGTGTGAGACTTCCAGGAACAGAGAGAGGGGCCCTGCCTACAGCCTTTTGCTTAGTCGTCACCAGACAGCCTCAGTCCCAGTAGCACCAGTTTGCTCATACACGGTATGTAAATACGTTGTTCTGGCTGAATTTCCTGGATTTGCACCCCTCCCCTCCCAAAAAAACCTCAACTCAACCACTTTAGAAGATGTTTCACCTGAGCAGCACCTACAACGAAAATGATTTAAGGGATTTACACACTATGATGCAGAAAGACCAAACCCAATATAGAACTGTTTTTTTACTTTTCCTTATAAATCAAATGCTTCTTTAGTATTTAAAAATCATAACAAAGACACCATTCTGTTTATGGAATTTAAAAAAAATAATAATCCTTCTCACCTCTTTGAGATGAAATACATCTCAGCTAAGTATCCTATTGGTGTATTTTTTCCAGCTGCAGCCAAGAAGACCTACTTTGGTCTTTGGTAGATGTCACCACTTAGCAAGAGCAGAGACCTATAAACACAAAGAGCGTGGTGTCAGTTGTATCGTTACAGGCTAAAGCACAGTGTGTCCATTACCAACAGCTGGAAAATGAGACAATGACCACATGTGGCATTATTGTGTTTCTCACGGATGCTTTACTGGGCACGTTTAGAGAGGTGGAGACACTCGTGACAGAGACAGCTCAACAAGGATTTTTCACTTTGTGTCACATGATGGTTTTTAAAAATTTCTGCTAAGAGATGCCAGAGGTGAGCTGAGCAGTTTGGGTCAAGTGCAAAAATCAATGCAAATTAATTGTTTAGGTCCCAGTTCTGCACTACAATATATGTGCATATCTACAAATTATAAATATACCTATCTGAGAAATTATGCCTTTGGTGTTTGTCGCCTACTTTATGTCTGCCGCAGGTTTCTGTCTTGTAGTGGGGTCAGTAGATGTTTGCGTAGCTACTGCAACCTCCTCTGTGCAGGAGGGGACAGCACAGGCCTCGCTGGACACAGTACTGCAGGCAGTTTAGGAGAGGGTGATCTCCTCTCCCCTCTCTCTGTCTGTTGCTCTGCCGAGCAGCTCCGCTCCCCGCCATCTGCTCAGTCAGGGTGTTTCTACACAACACCTTTTCCAGGCAGAAGCACCGGCGCTGCCCATGTGCCGGGCTGACCAAACGTCCTGTGCCCACCATGAGCCTGGGCTCGCCATCCCACCGTGGCAGGCAGGCCAGCTGCTGCTCGGCGTGGCTCTGATAAACCCATGTTCATGCTGGTCTCTTGGGAGGGCAAGCAAGTCGTGGCAACTCAGATGGAAGGCAGAAAACGCTTGTGTGAGCCAGGAAAATATCACGGAGGCTGGATCTCAAGTCTGCTCCAGTTTCCACACTCAGATGACTTCTTTAGTGTTATTGTTTTAAGTGATATCTACCCTTGATTATGTGGCAAGGACCTATTACGTTATTTGACTGGCGGGCACTAAATACATTTGCAGTACAGTATTTGATTATAAAATGTTAACAGCATTTGCAGTATTGCCATAATAGCTACAGATCTCAGCTACTAACAAGGCCTTACTGTGCCACTCGTTTTGCAAATCTGGAGTAAAAGACAGCCCTTGTCTCTGGGACTGTGAAGTTTAGAGAGACGTGTCAGAGCACCGAACGTAAGCACAGAGAAACTCAGCAACTTGCTTGAAGTCTTAATAGCCAGTCAGTGAGAGAGACAAGGATAAAAAACGGGTTTCCTGAGCCCTGATCGTGCTGTGCTCACTTGATCACTTCATTTTTAAATAAAACCGGTGTTTAAAGTGCTGTTTATAATTATCATTCCAAGAGCGGTTGATAAGGTCAATGCACAAGCCCCTAAGACAGAAGAGAGTTCTGTTCGAAGGCGCTGCAGTGCCCAGGCGCTGCAAACACGGGCAGGGGTGGTGAATTTGGAAGAATGGTGGTGAAATAAACGGTGTTAACCTGTGAGATGGGAAAAATATCAGACCCTCTTCTCTGAGGAAGTGTCAGGGTGCGGGGGAGAACTGGAACAGAGGCGGGAAAAGCACAGGGAAGAACATACGGATGCGTCTTCTGCTCTTGCAGTCACAGTCTCCTATACAGGGGAATGTTGCAGCCTTCAACGCAGTGAAAGTGCTGCAGCTTTAAGGCAGATAATCAGAATAATCCACTAAAAACCACATGCATATATGGAGATATATGTGTCTGTATATACAAACACAAACCTTTCACTTATGGTAGAAAGTTGACCAAAATTGTATTTAATTTTGTTTCCTTATTTAGGTGAGAATACGTGATTCACATTCAAGTTCCAACAGAAGCTAAAAACGTCTCATCTAACTAAATCACAGTGGGTGTCTGGTACATCAAAACTGTGTGAGTAACTGATGGGACATGGCAGGGATCTGGTGACAACTCTTCAGTTCTGACCTTGACAGTGGCTCCTCCAGTTCAGTAGCAGGGACTCATCAGCGCTTGAATTTATTTATCATCTTCAGTTTAAACATGAACAATGTATCAAATATTCTCCTGAATACTGTAGTTTTGTGTAACTAGGTTTTGAGGAAAATGGTGAAAGGGTAGAGGATTTACTCAAGGAAGAGATAACAAATATGGTACTTAATAAAATGATTTCTAAATTAAATTCTTTCTTTTTAATACAATTTGTAACCGTGCAGCATGGGATTCAGCCTTCTCTTGCTGAAGCTGGTGACAAAGCATTCCCAGGCTTCTATGTAAACAGATGGTTTCCTTGGGTCTCATTTTAGTAAAAAATTTTTCTTCCAGTTAACTAAAGGTGGGCTAGAGACCTGTTGGCGTCCAATGGTCTAAAGTTGGTGTAAAAGCTTTGATAAATGAGGATTAACTGCTGAACTAGTGGAAGAAAGCAAACTCCCTTACAAATTGTTGGAGCTAGTCACCTTTTCCATCACTGGCCTGTGTGGAACAAACGTTGTAGTGTCAGTCCGGTTCTCTTTCTTCATATTACCAAAAAAAACCCTTCTGTTTTGGAGCGCTGCTCCCTTTGTCCACTTGAACTTTGACTAAATGTGCATGCCACAGGCAGCCAGAAGCCATCAGACTCAGAGGTACGTGCAGGCTAGCCTGCTTACTTGTGCTGACAAACAGCTGTGTAAGTTAAGGGGTGTCCGTATGCCATCTGTTCTTTTCAACCAACCAGGTGAGAAAGTTTGCTTTCAAAGTGGTTTTACTGCTTTGATCCTATTCCTCCATGTCTTTTACTGCTTCTTACTTTCTATTCTCTATTACTTTTCATTGTTTCCCATTATTAATCCTTCCTTACCCTTGATATGTCCCCCAGGGCTCTTATTCTGCGGGTAGTGAGCACTGTCCCATGCATGAAGCCTCTTTTGTCATCATGGGATGACTGATGAGTTTTCTCTGAAATCCCATGAAAGCTCAGAAAACCAGCTCTCCTCTGTGTCCCTGCAGAGCAACCTTAACAGCGACTGATGCACTCTTAATGTGTTATTGACTCTAGGTATTAATGTGAGCTGGGGCAGTGCCACACCTGGATGAGAGTGGCAGAGATCTTTCCTTGTGCATTGGAGGCTCTCTCTCTGTGGGTCAGGTGGACCAGATACCATGTTCACCTGGCAGTCTCCTGCCTTCTACAACTTCTGAGTACAATGCTGGAGAACTGGTAGCATTTCAGGCTTTCAAAACATGAGTGGGAGACACGACTAGACCCTTGATGGTATTTTCAGTCTGGATACGTCCTGTGGTTGATCATTCTCCACCTCAGATTCCCATCGGAAATGTCCTCAGCTTTGCTCCTGAGGTGATGTGATTCTTGGCTCTGTGTCATACCCTCTTCTGATCCCACAGAATGGAAAATTGCTGTCTGCCTTTCCTCTGGTTCCACTGTGCACTTGGATATGTGAAAGGTAAAATAAAATGGAGCACGTGCCATTCCACCCAGGTGAGTTTGGTAACCCTGGGGTCTTATGAAGCCTGATCAGTGAAGGTACCCATGCCAGACCTGATGCTGCAGGAAAATGACATTTCCTAAGTCGGTATTTCAGCCTTCTGCCTGCCACAGATAGGATTTTTGATGTCTCTCTGATTGAAAAGGTATTGCTCCTCTGTGGTAAGAAAGAGAGAGCCAAAGGGTCAGGTTTTCTTCTTGGGCGATGACTAGATCTGTGCTCTCAATTTCAGCCCCTAATACCTTGAAATACTTTCTTGAATTGAAATAGTCAAGTTTGCTGTCACCTGAGATACAGTTCATGTGTTGGCAGTCTTTCCCCATCGCTCCCAAGTTAAACGTGAAATTGTGTCCTTCTGCTCCCCTGGAGGGTGGGTTGGTTCCAAGCCATTGCAGCAAATCACCCAAATGTGGAGTCTCCCTGCCCTTTGTGACTGATTTTAATTTAGACCAGGAGATACATTTAAATGCTTGACGTCTTTGCTCCAGAATTGCAACCTCCAGATGAAGCAATGCACAGCTGTGACATCAAAAGTCGAGTTTTATACTGAGAAGGCCAGGCCATTTGGACATGCTTGACTTGTTGCAGGCAGATCAAAAAGTACCTACAGAATTGGACAATCGTTTGGACGCTAAGACATGTCATAGACCTGCAGAGGTGATGTCCTCTTTGTAGACCATGGATCAATCTGCCAAAGCTCCATCCATGCAGCGAGCATCCCTCCAGACTGTGTCTTTCGCTGGTACTTTAAGGACATCAAGGAGTTCCTCTAGCATGTGAGTTTATGAAACGCTGAGACATCCAGAAATAATGCTGGATTTGGCAGGGAGGTGGTTGAGGTTGCTTTTTGAACAAAGGATTTTAAGACTGAATTCTAGGTGCAAAAAATGCTTAGAACCATTAACCACCAGTTTTCTATGTGTCTGGCTTCCCTATTTCTTGGCGTCTCATCTCCTTTCACTGTTTTTAATTAGTTCAGCATGTCACCTCTCAGTTGGATTGTAAATTGAAAGGAGCTGGGGACCAAAGATGTCCACCAGCTTATATTCATTCTCATGAACTCACTTAGTGTAAGGAGGTAGACTCTAAAAATGTATTGTCGAAAATTTAGGGTGAAAATGTCTCGAGCTTTAACTAGAGGGACGTATAACCACCCAAAGTCAAAATGCCCGTGTGGAAAATAACTCTGTCAAGTATTCTGGTTGCTGTGTGTGCACTGGTGCTTACTGACATCTGAATTAACTACCTCAGCAGGAACATCACAGGCAAGGAACATTCCAGCTGGAATTTAATTTGACTCAAAGGTTGGGACATCCTGGTGAAGCTCTCTGATGGTATAGAGGAGCCCTCCCTGCACCAGGCTACCACTTTGTTCTTGCTATTAGAATTCATGTCCAGGTAAGAGAGTCCTAACCACCTTGAATAAAACATAGATGGTCTCTCACTGTATGACTTAGAGAACTTCAGTTCAGCTGAGGTCCTCTCAAACGCACACATGACTGATTCGAGTCATGCACCGTGAATGTTCTACCCTTTAAAAATGTTTTCCTTGAAATACATGAGAATGTAGAAGAGCACCCCAAGTACTTGAATATCTGGGAAACCAGCTTAGTATTGTTTGACAAATCATCCTTGCAGAGCTAAATCAACCAATTAGTCATGCTAATGCTTGTTAATGATATTTCTGTGAGAAGAACAGTGTAATTTGGCTTTATTTCCAAATTCCAGCAACAAAAAAATAACTTCTATTGATCCTGTATTGCAAATGAACGAGGTTTCTGCGCTACTGAAACTCAAAAAGTGCATGATTGGTTACACCTTGCTACCATCTGCTGAGGCAACGACTCGGTAGATTCTTACACTTTCCAGTAAAATTTCATGATACGGATCCCAGCAGAGACCATTCAATCAAACTTGGTAGAGGCATGGCTGCTTCTCTGAGAAAAGTATAACAGGCCTAAAGTAGCACTAGCGATTGCTCGTGTAATCTGAACCTATTAATTACACCAGCGTCCACCTCATCTTTGTGCTCAATTATGAGTCCATTTTGAAAGGGCAGTTCGTCTTTAATGGGTTAACTGATGCCACGTTAATAGAGGAGCTACAACGTGACAAACAAATATAGTTTAATGCACCCTACTTTGAATGCAGAGTTCATACATATTCCAGACAAAAGGCCAAACAAATTTACAACACTTCATGCGTTTCTATAGCGGAGTGTTTTTTACTGAAGGATATGTAAATCCTGCACTAATCAGAGGTTCTGGGATTCCAAATGCCACTAAAGGTTATGACCTGAAGCCCTGCTAATAGATGACTGAGGGCGTAGACTAAGTAGTTCTGAATGACAGCAACCACAGGGTGTTTTGCATGAAAAGTAACCTCTAATAAATGACCTCTGCTTTTTTCCTTTCAAAGCTATGACAGTAATGAATATGAAAGGGGGAGCTTTGTACACACCGGGTGTTATTTACACCTAAACACTGCAAGAGGGTGGATGGTATGCGAGGGTTCGGCTGAAACGGGAGGAAAGGGTGTTTTGGCTGCCTTCACAAACACTGCTGCACTTCTGCTGACTTCATTAATAACCCCCTTCTTCAACAGCAGTACCAAACAACTGGGGGTCATGTCCTTAAAGGAAACCTTTCCTCCTTCATCATATGTATGTGTGTGTATATATGTATGTATGTATGTAAATATGTTTACTGGATGGGTTACAGGCTTTACGTGAAATCTCTTGGATTGCTGATAGAAGCATTCAGATTTCTGCTGCTTTGTGACCTTTAGTTAGGCAGAACACTGTGTCTTCAGCGGTATGAACAAAACAAGGATGTTTTTAATGGCAGAGAGTCTCTCCTCGTGGATGATATTTACACTTGGACTTCTTGCAGGAAAACAGTTCTGAGAATTTTTTCTTAAATGCAAGCAGAAACAGGGCTCTGAAAAAAAAAATGGATTCCCTTTGAATGATGGTGATCAGTCAGCGAAACTTTTCATGTCTTGCTGGAGATGCTGGAGGGGGAATAGAGCGATTACGAGCAGACCATCTTGTCTGTGCTCCTACCAGCTCAGGATTGTTCCCAGTCGCACTCGTTGCCACCCTCCATGTAAATCACTTGCAGTGTGTCTTTTATTGCTTTGGGGGGGTCCCGTCCCTTCCCGGTTTCAGTGTGTAAGGGCAGACCAGGATGGGGCAGCTTGGAGCTGAGCTGTACAGGTCCCCTCACCGCAACGCCGGCACAGGGGTTGAGCAGGGAACACTCAACCACAAACCCCAGGGTCACGTCCGAGACCCCCGAGGCAGCGCGCTGAGGCACAGGCTGGTTGGTTGAGACGCGGGGTGCGGATGTGCCCGCCTGGGACCCTGTACCGGCTCAGGCGATGCTGGGGGGGGAGATTAGCCCCCCACCTCCCTCTGCCAGCACGCTGGCACTGCAGCTTCCAGGTTGGGAGCTTGTGTCCTGAAACCCCACCTCGGGTTTTCTTGACACTCCGGCCCGGTAGGCATATCGAGGGCCTGGCACCTGCGAGATGCTTAGGTGCCACTCTTGCTGCCGAAAAGCTCATCCCCGTACGGTGCCACCACCACACGCCGCTGTGCGCAGACTGCCTCGAGACACGGCACGCACGGCAGCAGGGCGGCTCTGACACTCCGCTTGCCTCCGAGCACATCCAGCTTCCCCGTCCAAAGTCTCTTTATTTGGGATTCGAGCATGTGAGCATGCAGCATGTGGCCTGTGAAGAGAATTTTCCATAGCCTAATGTACTTCATACCCTGGGAATCTTTTGCCTGGTGTTCAGCACGAGTATTTTCTTAATATTATCCAGATATGTTTTCATTAGTTAATTTTTAATACAGATGTTTTATTTGCAGATCAGAGTTATGTTTGTTCAGGTATGACTGCCATTTTGTTAGGTGGCAATTTTGCCTGAGTAAGGAGGCCAAAGCCGGGCTTTAAAATGCACTCCTCATAAAAAATTAAAGAGCTATTCTTTATTTACATATTTACACAACACTCAATCCATCGTGTAAAGCTTTCTCTGCCTTAGACCCAAATCTCCAGGGTGTACTCTGTGCCTGGGGAAACTGGATGGCTCAAAGAAATGATAAAGAGATATCTGTCCATCCACCGATCTATCATTTTTTATACCATGCTCATTACCGTGGTCTCTGAGCTCCTATTACATGTATGGAGCCTCTCCCACTTCGGTACGGAGCTGGTCAGCAGAGACAGCAAAGCCATCATTATTTTCTGAAGAGCACGAGCCCGCAGAAGGACCAGTTGTGCAGTTTGCAGCGGCTGCTTGGCAGCAGCCAGTTTGTACAGAAGACAAATCCCTTTTATTAGCTGCCTCGGAAGTCTGGTTTGGCTTCTGGAAGACGCAGTTCACGTGGACTATGTGCAGGGAGTTAGCCTTAGGTATCAACATTGCAGCTCCCACATTCACTTCACGTCACCTCGAGAGACAGGCTACCTCTTCCCTGCCTCCCTGACAGCTGCTTACCAGGAGGGGGACTTCAACTCCGAAAAAGCATCAAAAGACCTGGCAACTTTAACTTGGATAGACTGTCCGAGGGACTCTTCAAATTAACAGAAATAGCTGCATTTCTCATCCTCCTGCACGTAACTGTTTGGCCACTTTCAGGCCATGTCATCACGCATTTGTCTTGTTCCTGCCCTGGGGTCCACCTGTTTCTTTGCAGAATTCGCTTATTGTCTTTTGACTTGTGCTTCAATTTCAAGCTCTGGAGGACAGTGGCTTTTTATTAGGTTGCATTCAGAGCCAGCCATAGTGGGGGCCTGATCCTTGACAAGGACCTGTAGGCATTCAGCAGACAAATATTAGTTAACACTGATCATTGCTAAGAATAAAGTAACATCACCACTCCGCAGCTTGCTCCAAGGCTGATCCCATTACAGCTGCTATTGCCAGTGATTGTACCAGCGCTATTAGCCATCCTGTTGCCCATTTGTTTTAATCTTTTTTTCCTCCCGTGTTAGGAGGAGAAGTTTCAAATCCATCTCAGTTTGCTTACCAGCTCTGCCGGACACATGGCAGCAGCCTGGAGCTCCCCGTGCTGCCGGGGGGGACGCAGCAACATGGCCTGGGCACGGCGCTGGGCTGTGGGCGCCGCGATCTGTAGGGTTGACGGAGGCTGCAAACAAGCGCCTTCTCCTCCTTCCCCCGTTCCTGTGTCATGGAGCAGCAGAGCAGCAGGGAGAGAGGTAATTTTGTTCCTCCTGTATTGGTAAAGGGCATAGTGGTCCGTCCCAAATCACCAGCCCGAGAAAAAGCAGAGAGCCTAAATTTCTGACTTGTCCCTTCTCTACGCAACCATCCCTCTCATCGAAGCATCCTTCTCATACCAGCCTGGCTCAGACATGCTGTAGTCTGCTCTCAGCTTTAAGTTAGAAACAGATGCGGGCTCCTCCAGTCAGTCAGCAGGAGTGGCAGCTGGCATTCAGTTCATGAAATGTATCCGAGACTAAAAAAGGACAAAGATTGTGTTTTTGAAATAAATGTAGCGGAAAAAATTATAAATGGCAAGTGAAGAGCTGGAACCCTTCTCAGGCCAGGCCCTGACAGGGCTTTGCGTATTGACTGTGTGTAAAACTGGAAGGTTTTGATTCAGCCTTTCCTTTTCTTCACTTGCAGAAATCTCCTGGCACCACTACAGGCCAGCTGAGTAGAGCCAGGACAAAACTCAGAGATGGACAACTAGTTTAACCTCGAATGCTTCATGGAAATGTCTCAAGTTTGACAGGTTTGTGGTGGAGGTCTGCCCTTTTTTCCTGGTCAGCTGTCGGGACCCTGGGCTTCTGGCCACAGTTTTGGTATTCCTTTAAAGCTGGAGTTCTTTGCAGCCTTGGAGGACTTTATTTTAGGACTGACGATTGACTTGGTGCTCCAAAAAGAGACCAGGGGACATAGTACAGTACCTTGAGCTTTTAATTTTCTTTTCCTTTCCTATGGTTGCCTCACAGAGGCAACAAAAATTAATTTCCTAGTAATGCACTATAGAAATGCATTTTCTTTTAGAGACTGCAGACCCGATTTTCAGCTCTTTCCAACCAGCCTAACTCAATTGATACTTTTGATTTATGCCAGCCTAAGGAAGAAATCAGGCAATTCAGATTTTAACTTCCTCTCCTAGGAACAATCCTTTCCTTCCTGAAAGCGGCAGATGAAGACTGAAACTCTAAAAAACCGTCTCAGCCTGGCCACGGCTTGACTGCGGGACCCTGACAGCAGCAGTCTTGCACAGTGCGGTGAAGAGGCGCTTAAAAGTTTTACTGTCCGTTTTATCGTCTCAGTTCTTACAATAAAGAGAGCTGTCATTGTTTTAGGATTATTTTACCTATGCCTATTCATTTTGTTTCATTGTCTTTACAAGTCTCAATCCCATTTCGTGCTGCTTTGGTTCTGCCCTTTTCAACTCCTCACGGATGAGCGGGGAAGGAAGAGCAGGCTGGCCAACAAATTGGGCAGGGAGGGAGTATGAAAACTGAACTTCCATGGCGATCTCCTCCTTCACCTAGGAGGAATGAAAGCACCACAATTTTTTTTTCTCTATTTTTATGGTGCCTTTACATCTTACAGGTACACTAGACTGTTGTTGCTTACGTGATCGAGCTGTACAGCGATATCCCTCACTGCCTGACTGCAGGTATTGTACTGGTCTTGGAAATCCAGGCAAAGGTATGGTCAATGTGCGAGATACAGGTGGGGAAAGCAGAAAAGTGAAGTGGTTTTCCGTCTGGCATTTGGAGGAAAGTAAAGGAAGGAAGGCTGGCAACGGAGACCACGGGGACCAAAGAAAGCAGGAGATGGAAAGGCAGAAACCAGAGATGCAAGCAGATAATCAAGAACATTTTGAAAGGCACCTCTGGGGGTGTTTTAGGCTGCTGTGGTAGTTTTGAAAATCTCAGTAAACAAATATTTGTACAATTAGATGCTGAAATTATTTCCAAGTTCTGCGTATTGTGGCTTTAAACTTTATGCTTAGAGAATAGTGATAATCATGCTTGAACTTACAGGCTGTTCATTTGTACCGACAAGAAAAGTTCTTGAAATACTCGGTTTGGGGAGAGAGTGAGGATGGTATGTTTTCCAGGTGTCATGCAAGTTCAGAAGTCTTGCAATTTAAAAGAACAGCTAAATACTGAAAATCTGTTCTGGGAATATTCATTCCAATTTATGAAAGAATTAGGGTCCAGCTGTGCTTACTTTCCACAATGGTTTGCTTTTGGGACATTTTTCATTTGCTTTTCCAGCAGTTTATGTATCAGAAACATTGTTTAAAATGTCACAGTTGTCAAATCAATGAACTAAACCAGTATCACATGGCTTAATTTGAACAAGTAATGCAGTTGGAATTTCAGATTTGGAATAACAGACTTCCTGATCTGTTCACTGTCCCTCAGCAGTTGAAAACAGAGAAACTGGAGTAAGGTTAGGCTATGCCTTATCCCATAGGGCTGCACGGGAGAAGGAGGAGGGGAGGACATTCGCTTATGTGTCTAACCTGGAAGTACCTATCTGTAAGGAAGGTTCAAATCCCAGGCAAAAACTTGCTGTTTTGCCTGTATCTGTCTATCTGTCTATCTGTATTTAATTTAACCTCTGAAGGGTTTACCTGAAGTCCATATGAGTTTCGATGGACTTTGATTAGAGTTTAATGAGGTCCCTCTTACTGCCTACTGAAAAGAACAAGAAAAACTCTCACTGGTGTCAAGAGGAGTAAGGTTCTTTGCTTTAGGCTGATGATCTGATACCACTATAGAAAGGGCCTTTACCTGACATATGGTTTACTTATTTAGGATACCAGGAAATACCTCAGGTTCAACATCCACAAGCTGAGGCACCCATGACTGTGTCTACATCTGAAGTCTAGGTAATCAGACTGGAGCCATGGGTGAGAGTCAGGGAGCAGTCCTTCATTCTCCAAATTTTTCCCCCTAATCCATGGATTAAATAGGCAAAATATATAAATGTCTGGAAAATCAAACCACTAGATAGGATATGTTTTTTGGTTAATTTTAGAGTCACCTTTACCCACCCCTGTGGTTTAACCTTCACTACAAAAGGGAAATATCAGCAAAGAACTTGGCTGGTTTCATCAGTGTCTACTTTCTAGCCTGCCTCTATATATATACATACACTTGTTTTTTTTTTTTCTGGTGAGTATCAAACTCTTGTCCTTCTAAAGAAGAAGAATAAAAAATCATGTGCTGTGTAGGTGTGTGTTCAGAGAAGAACAGTTTTAAAAGAATGATTTGGATTAAGGTGATAATGAGGAAGACATGCAAAAGATTACAGGAATGTTTTTAAAAATGCAAAGAATTCAGTTTATTTTACTTATCTTCATCTTCAGTGTTCATATTCTCACGCTTTAGCTTGCAGTCATTACAATTAGAAATTTATGTTCGAAAAATAGCATGACTGCCAGACACCTAGCAGATATTTGCAAGTGGAGGTTTAAGAAAAGGTAGTGACACAATATGAGTATTGTTTAGTTACGAGATGTTGCTGGAAGAGACTTCTTTCACTAGGGAATGACGGGAGAATGTATTTTGTTAGCAGTAATAAGCATTCTCGCTGCAATGACAAAGTTTCTCTGCCTCACACTAGTCACAGCTCAGGTTCATCCACTGAAGTATGGAGTCTGTATCCCATGACACGAAAGAAGTTCATATAGCCACTCATCAGATCAAACTGCCATATTACCACTTTACCAAATTTTCCAGCTCTAGTGTAGCTACTTATTTGTCACCATTAATCCCCTAGCAGGAACAGCGTACCTTCAGGCTGGTACAGCACTGCTACAGCAAGTCTCTTCTGAGCAGAAATGGTGCGGTGCCATGACTTGCGCCGTGACTTTGTTATGCTGATATAGCTCCACTGAACAGGGGTGGGAGCTGCTTGAGAGTTCTCCCAACTCAGAAGGAAAACCATCTAACTACCAAAAAGTGTTTTTGATACATGATATGGTGATAAGGCAGTCTTCCGATTCTGAGCTAACAAACTCCTGAAGTTTGGCTGCCAATGGGGAGAAAACATCCTTTTTTTAAGTCGCATTTAGATTCTGACTTTAAATCTGTAATCTGAAAATCAAGCCTAAGTGACAATCCAGCCAAACCTGGCTTTTCCCATTTCTCTCTGTGTTTGCAGTTTGAACGTGCCTTTGATTTACAAAAACATTTCTGCAAGCTCTTCTAAGCAAGCAGTGCAATTAAGGTTTGAAAGGTGGCTAATGTTCAATTAACTTTATTATATATATTTGCTGGCTCTGGAGAATGGATCACCTTACCAAAATGTGAACTGTTACGAATGCGAGTTTATGCATTGTGCTTTCTTAGACTGTCTCAAGGTAAAAGTCTTGAAAGGATTTCACGTTTCCTAAATATGTGCCTAGTGATTAGATCACAAAAAATCTGAAAGGATCATAATATGCCTATTATAAATTGTTTTGTTTCAAAGGAATTATTATAGTTAGTGGGTAAATATGCACCAGTGCCTTAGGGAATAACACTAGTTAAACCTTGAAGGTCTGAGTAAAATTCAAAACACTGAGAAAAGAAGGCTGAAAGTTTGGTCTGACACCATCTTTATGTTGCCCTATGCTTCCTTTAGATGCCAAAGTTTCCGAAGTGTATATGATTTAGCTTGGTGCAATATAAGTGCTGCCTTTAATCTGGGGTTACGATGGCATGTGTTAAAAGACAGAATGTCAGCCAGATTGGATTTTCAGCTTTGAACACACTTGAGGTTATGGTTTTAAGTCAAGGCTTAACAGTCAATCTGAAAAAGGACTATTTTTTTTTTCTGTTGGCATGTTTAATTACATGAAACCAAAATCTCAGATGAGTGAGAAGAACTGGTAAAACTTTTCTCAACCATAGAATTAGGACTGCCTTTATATCCTGCTAAACTCTAGGCTGTACCTACTCACAAGGTAATGGCTGTGGTCAAGAATACTGGTCTCATTTGTACCTGGCAAGACACAGTGTGTAACTTTTCCTTCCTGAGATGGCATGATTGTTCATATTTTTGACACTTTTGGAATACATGGTATATGATTTTGCAAAGGAAAATCAAATCAGTGCAAAGTACAAGGGGTATTAATCTGTGCGTTGGTAGTCCTGTGGTCTGAACTGGGATCTGTTAAATCTGCAGTTAGAGTCAGGATGCTGGCTTTCACCGACGCAGTTCTCAGTAGCTGAGGGACTTCTTTAGCTGAGGGGCTTCCTTACATGAAGATGTCCATGGTGTACATTCAGGGTTGACAGTGGAGGTGCCACAGCTGAAGTTCCTTCCATAGGAATGGGAGACAACACCAGACTTGCCAGGATCCTGGAAGGGTCACATCAGAGAATCATAGAATGGTTTGGGTTGGAAGGGAACTTAAAGATCACCCAGTTCCAGCCCCCTTGCCATGGGCAGGGACAACTTCCACTAGCCCAGGTTGCTCAAAGCCCTGTCCAGCCTGGCCTTGAACACTTCCAGGGAGGGGGCAGCCACAGCTTCTCTGGGAAACCTGTGCCAGGGCCTCACCAGCCTCATAGCAAAGAATTTATTTTTTACATCTAAACCTACCCTCTTTCAGTTTAAAGCCATTACCCCTTGTCCTGTCACTCCATGCCCTTGTAAAAAGTCTCTCTCCATCTTTGCTGTAGGCCCCTTCAGGTACTGGAAGGCTGCAATCATGTCTCCCCAGAGCCCGCTCTTCTGCAGGCTGAACAGCCCCAACTCTCTCGGCTTTCCTCATAGAAGAGATGTCCTTGCCCTCTAACATTTTCTCCACTTTGCTTTACTAACTCTGACTTTACTAGCCTCCTAAAACTCTTTTCCCACACTTAGGTAGGCAGGCCGCTCCTTTGATGGGTATCTAGATGTTTCTTAGCAATGGGATTGAAAGACCAGTGTAAGCCATTTAGTGATGTAGCTCCATTGTGATAACTTTAGACACTACCAACTGTCTGCTTTGAGACACAGGTAGAGTTAAAGAGCAAATATCTCATCAAGGGGTTCCTTCACCAAAAATCTATCAATAGGGAGCTGATTTTATCACTCAGACTACTTGAAAACTCCCGTGCCACATGAGATTATTTCAAAACCAGATCAGAAATTCAGGCAGGCTATGAGTGAGGAGAAGACCGGTTACTGAAATTAAAGGGTTGCTCCAGTCCTCTGAAGGCACTGACCTCCAGGCTGTCAGCCAGTTCCTCTGAGACCTTCCAAGTGAACTGGAAAAAAACACTTTTGCAAACCCTGCATACAGGAGAGAATTCAGTGGCCCTTCTTCCCACACTAGACATTGCAATGGAGAGTGACATATCGGAGATGAGGTACAGCTATCACAGCAGCATTGTGATTCTGTCTGTGGTATCAAAGCTATCGAGTGCTGATACTACATCGACTTTTGTAGTACAAGTCTTTTTCCCTGGCCTTCATCAATCTCTTTCCAAAGAGCTGGGGTAAACCTATCTCTATGACCTTTCTGCTTTGGCAGAGAGGAGAAAAAGGAGTGGACAACGTTCTTATCTTCTCCCAGTTGGAAATGCTCCCCTCTCTACCCAGGAGCACATCAGAGTAGACCAGCCTGGCACAAGTTCAGTGGTCTCAAAAAGGGGAGGGAAGGAGTCCCATGGCAGGTGGTACCACCACTTTCCCAGGCCACCAGGGCCACCTCCAGATGCTTGTTCCAGCAGAAGTGAAGTCCCCCTGCAAGAATTCCAACACCTGGGTTACCAGAGTGCTGCAAAACACCACACAGAACAGAGTGCTGTGCTCCTCCTGGATCCACACACCCTGATGCAAAATCAATGGCTCTGTGGTATTTTGAGGTGCTGACACTTGCCTCTCCTTTCATATCATGGCATAAAGTGGAGGAATTTGCTGTTCTGCCAGTCAATAGAGCAGTCACCAGCCAGGGAAGGCAGTTTAAATTTAACTACAATAATGGAAGTTGTTATATTAGTCTTTTCTGTTACAATATTGTATCATATTATATTATGTCCAAGGCACATAACGCAAGCCAAAAAGTGCCACACTATACATAGCCTTAAACAAAACGTATCATACATCTCCAGTGGCAGCTCCCAGAGTGCAGAGTTAGAGCTGTAGCATGGGACAGTGGGCATCAGTTTTCAGAGATTAATGATAAATATGCATTTGACATATGCATAGGAAGGATATTTTAAGAGTCCCCTAAATTAAGCTGTGTTTAACACAAACACATCTATTCCCACCTTGGGCATTCGAAATATTTTGGTGTCGTGCTTGGCTTCTTTGTTATGCTGGAGGCAACCTGCTAACTATGTTGTTATCATTTTAAGTTAAATTATATATGTACAAATTTGATATAATCATTAATTTTTAAGATACATTATTATGAAGTACTGCAACAAGCAGAAAAATGTGTTACCTAAATCAAATCTGTGAGGGAGGTCTGAGAATCTTCTTGCTCCATTTATGTTGCAGGAGAACTGAACCAGATTTCAGCTGAAAGCTGAACTACCACAGGTAAGAAAGAAGCCTCTTTCCTCTGGGTGACAGAAATGAAGCTGTAGTTGCTTTATTCCCGGCACCAGACATTTCTCGCTTTAAACAGAACCACAGGGAGGAAGAGAAGCAAGGTGCAATGGCTCCTAGTAGGCTTAAGAATGGTCTCTTTTCCGTGTATCTGTTAAGTTCTCATTGAAGACATTTCCTTAGATTGAGGGATGAGCCAGGAAGAAAGCCATGCTTCTTAAGAAGATACCTTAATAGTTTCTCTACGCTGATCCGAAGATGAGATGGCTTTCCCGTTATACACCTAGACATTGTATCTTAAGAGAAGAGCTCAGTTCTGAAAGGCCATACCTATAAATACTCTTCATTATTTTTCTGTTTTGTGACCTTGTTTCCGATTTTGTGATCAGTCATCTCACCGTACATTTTGCTGGAGCGAAAGCAAGTTCCTTTCTGTCCTTAAAATTTGTCTAAAAACAGAGAGGTAGTAAAACGCTTTGGGTGGACACCGGGTGCTTCTTTTGACCTGGTTACAGCAGGAGGTAGATAACCTTCTGCTATCCACCGCTTGAGATGAGGTTTGGATGGTCAGCAACTGGGTACGCTCCTTCCACCAAACTAATAAGGGTTAATGGCAACAGTTGATAAACCTGGGATGAAGACTTTCCCACTGCAGGCAAAAATCTGCGCTCAAGTCTTTGAGCATGAACACAGGTGCAGCAACCACCACTGCAACTCTACTGAATTCCCAGCCCGCACTTGTCCCAATTCAAATATCACCTGGTTCTTGGTGATCTTCCACCTGTATTCTTTTCAGCTGTGTACTGAGGATGTTTAAAAGGCCCCAGACTTCTCGAGTGCCTGTACCCAACAGCGGTACAAAGCATAAAAGTTGGATACATGGATGGGATAAAGTTGCCTAAACATCCTCTTCTAGTGCCATTTTGATGTTCTTGACTACTCTATGTGGCAATCAGCTGCTTCTCTGGAAAGATGAGGGTCTTCTGCAGCTCATACGTCACCTCTTTCAAGTCACGCAGGTATTATGGAAATCCCACAGCATCTAAAACGGTGCTGGAGATCTATGTTCAGGAACCTGAAATGTTCCTATGGTGTTAGGCAGGGGAAAAGGCTAATGGGAGGCTCACCATTCTGTGCAAAATGTTTATATATGCTTCAAATTTAACATATCCTGAAGAGCACTAAGCATCCAGCATCCTTTTCTACCTGTGAGTAGTACAAAGCTTCTTAATGCTTTGTTTTTATTTATTTAATACCTCTGGGGAGAGCAGGTAGCAGTACTGACCAGCTTCAAAAGCAGGAGGCCCATTAGCGGAGGTCATGACTCCACAGCATGCCCCTTCCACCGCTGGCCCTTCTCTATTGGCAGATCAGTTTATGGGCATTTTGGGGGCCAAGGAAGGGAAGAATTATTTTTTTCTTCGCTGCCTCTGCTTGCAGGGGCCTGTTGAAAGCTCTTTTCTGACAGCAATTACATCTGCTTTGGCCTTTTTGACACGCAGATCGACTGTCAGACTGGGCCCGGGTTTTGGATTCTTCTGCCTGTTCATAGAATCACAGAATGCTTTGGGTTGGAAAGGACCTTTGGAGGCCATCTAGCCCAACCCTCTGCAATGAGCAGGGACATCTTCAATGGGATCAGGTTGCTCAGAGCCAAGTCCAACCTGGCCTTGAATGTTGCCAGGGATGGGGCCTCCACTACCTCTCTAGGCAACCTGTTCCAGTGTTTCACCACCCTCATGGTAAAAAATCTCTTATCTAGTCTAAATCTACCCTCCCTTAGTTTAAAGCCATTGCTCCTTGTCCTATCGCAACAAGCACTGCTGAAAATATGTTCCCCATCTTTCCTATAGGCCCCCTTCAGGTACTGAAAGGCTGCAATCAGGTCTCCCCGCAGCCTTCTCTTCTCCAGGCTGAACAAGCCCAACTCTCTCAGCCTTTCCTCGTGGAGAGGTGCTCCAGCCCCCTGATCATCATGCTCCCGGGAGAACAAAAACAGGAGTGAAGACGCTATCGCAACGGGACTTGGGGAAGCACCAAAGTAAAGAAAAAACAGCTGAGGACAGACTTGTAGAGGCCCCAAGCCACACGTGCTGTGCTTCCGTTGGCCCAGCGAGCGACGCCTGGTCACCACCCGCTCTGTCCAAGGGAAGCCATCTCCCGGCTAGGCCATCCGCCCCGACACCGCGCGGGCACGGGCCGGAGCGCGCCGCGCTGCCCTCCTCACGCCCTTCGGGTCACCGACAGGCTCCTGTGGGGAACCAAGGGGCCCTCCCCTCTCCCTGACCCGCCAGCCCGCGGACAAAGGGGAGAGCCGAGCTCCCGCCAGCCGCCCTCCTGCCACCCGCCCCGGGCAAACAGCTGCCCCGGTGGCGCCCCACGTCCCTCAGCACTCCGGTCTCACGGCAGAGGGGCGGGTCCCCGCCCCGGCGCGCTGCGGCAGCCCGGGGGAGGCTGCGCCAAGCCGGGGCGGCCGAGACCGGGCAAGAGG